>Ga0078972_1000459_pt1 | contig 169802 bp, 153 predicted proteins | sample YelNatPaOPGAMG01_FD_67568 | JGI IMG/M metagenome (GOLD analysis project Ga0078972, IMG submission 67568) | Hot spring thermophilic microbial communities from Obsidian Pool, Yellowstone National Park, USA - OP-RAMG-01 (SPADES assembly) (version 2) | ecosystem: Environmental > Aquatic > Thermal...
TGACGAAGCGAGGAATGAAACTGTATAAAAAACGCGCCTGTATCGTCGAGCCTGTTTTCGGTCAGATCAAGCGTTGCATCAACGGAGGGTCCGTGAGCGGGAGAGGGATCGAATTCGCACGAGGAGAGTGGAATCTGACTTGCGCGACCCACAACATGCTCAAGCTGTGGCGGATGCTTGGGAAAAAGCGCGGGGGAGGGGTGGCGAAGAGGCGTATGATGGGGGGAGGAGCATTCAATCCGGCTTGAAATCGCGGTGTAAAGGGCTTTACAGTCGGACAATAAGGTGTTACAAGCTTCAACAATGAAATAACTTGTTCGGCCGGTAATTTTAAAAATGCGATTATGCAACACACTCATTTATTGGAGAATTCCACAATTCCCCATGCATGAACCCCTTCAAGCCAAGTCAAAGGCGATTCCAGTTTGATCCTTCGAGGAATGGCGTGAGCCGGATGCATCAGTCGGCGTCACAGCCGAAGTCGGAATGGCGCCGTGCTCCTCACTTGAATCAGAATCACATTTTCCGTTGCGTCCCATAGCCACCAACTCCCTCCGGACCGCTCATTTTCCACCTGTTTCAGAGGAGAACCATTTAACTCAATGGAACTTGGTCTAGAGGGGGATGAAACGATCAAGCGGCTTGTTATCGCTTTGATCGGCTTCACTGTGAGCGTGATTTCGCCATGATTCGCCTCGCCTTCGCACGGCTCTCCCGATGTCACAAGCCATCTCCGGGAACCATCCCGTATCGCGATGGTGTTTGGGTAGGCGAACATCCCCTCCTTTATATGGAAGAGATTGTTCATGATGACCCCGGGGTTCAGCCAAGGCCCGAATGGCTTGTTACTTAGCAGATGGAAGGAATCGGGATAGCAACCGTTGGAGGATGAGGAGTGAAGTTGCTGCTCCTGCATTCCGCAATGCGTGATACTTGCCGCGAGTTGTGTCCAGTCAAAGGAATGGTCGTAAGGCGCGAGAGTGAGCAGAGCGTGGGCATATGCAAGCCCATTCCATTGCACCGGACGCCCCATCCACGACCATGTGAAAAAACTGCTTCCGAACACCGGCGTGGTCGCACCGGGCATGATCGCTCGGTTTGGATATCTCCACTGGTATACGAACGGCACGCCCGTCCATGCCCAGTACGCCGCGCGGCGCAGGTATTGCTTGTCGCCAGTGATCAGATACCCATCCACATATTCCGGGATTACATTCGCCGCCGCAAGTATGTCGGGTTCTTGGAGGGGGCATTCCCAAACCTGAGCTCCTGCGGGGATGCGGAATCTTTCCATCGCTTTCAAAGCCTTCAACAGCGATCGCACAGCTGCAGGGTTTCGGGTTATCAATGCATAGGCGGCGATAGGCCCCAGGTTCGTGGAACAGATCCCCACGTTGGTGTCTCCTCGAGGACCTAACTTCTCTCTCTCGGGGGTGTCAGGCGCAAATCCCCAGGTTCCGTCGGCTCTTTGGGTTTGCATTTTCGCCTCGGCTCCTCCTTGCGCCGCATTCAACGCCGATTGAACGCCCCCTTTCCACAAAGCAAGGGTGACGTCGCCCTGATTCATATGGAACCGGTTCATCACCTCCTCGACCTGTTGCTTCGCTTGAACGGCGATCAGTGGATTGTTCGTTTCATTGGCGATTTTTAGAAGCTCTATTGCGATACCGGCATTGGGCGCCGGATCCGTATTGTCCTGCCCTTTCCATCCCTTGTCGGGGCCTCGCCATAGCGTCTTCATGAAACATTTGGCGCTCAGATCAATCTCCTGTTGAAGCGAACGAGGCGACGCAGCGTACAATGGATGGTAAAGCGGGGAGTGAAGTACGGTTTGGATGCCATCCAATGCCGAATCACCGGATCGAAGGAAAACCACCGAATGAAGTCTGATTTCATGTCCGCGTTTCAACCGATACGGTATGTTCGCTTCGGATCCGTTCTCCATCACCCATTGCGGGATGGAGGGGACGAAGAGCGCCATGCGGGAGTTGTTCTGACGCATGGGGCGGTTCGGCGTTGCGAATTGCACGGAGTATCCTTCATGGACTCCATCCCACTTGGCGTTGGGGTTCCAGAGCAAGGTCAACACTATTCCGTGCGACGCAAGAGAGAGCATCGGCGATGTGATGCGCAAAGGGTGAGGGGTCCATCTTTCGGACATGGGCGGGTTCACAAACTCCGAGCTAGAGGAGACCTGCTTGGATGATAGGAACTCCAATCCGGGGAAGATGGCATCGCTTTTCGATGAGCCGAACGATCCTTCCCCGATTCTCAGGTCGGGGCATCGAAAAGCCATAAGATCCAGGTCTCTTCTTGCAAGAAGGCTGGCGTCGATGGAGATAACGCCGAGTTTTCGGTTCAAAAGGAAAGTGACATCCGCGTTCCAGTTTGGATTCGAGATGGCAAATCGTGCGGATGACGCCGTGTGGCTCACGAGCTTAGCGAGGGGGGATTGATCCGATCCCCCCCTCGTGTTCACTTGAGCTATATGGGGCAACACCGCAAAAGGAGTCCATTTCCCATTGAGGAGATACTCCAGGGAGGCGAAAGCGTACACTCCGCCCGTATTGTTGACTGGTGGAAAGATCACGCGCATGCTCCCCGCACGTAGATCCAGAGTGTTTTTTTGATACCCCCATCTCTCCGGCGGGGTACGGAAGATCACGGATGACCAGGCGGCGTCGAGGCTTCTCTTTTGAAGGCTACGCGTTACGGACACTCTGCCATAAGCGATTCCGGCGCTTCGAAGCGGTTTGCATCGCCAGAGGAACGTTCCTGATTCACCCGCTTTCAAACTTCCGAAGGATTGCATCAACCCAAGTGGTTTCAAATTCGGACTGAGTTTTAGGGATGCGTGGATTCCATTTGCAGCGGATCTTCCGATGTTTTGGATGGTCAGCGCCATATCGAAAGAGTTTCCAGTGGTGAGAGGAGTTTGGGTGGCGTTAAACGCTTGAATCACCAGATGGGGACCAGTGGGATACGGAAGAGGCTTAAGATGGATATCTGTGATCAACCACTTCCCAGGGCCGGTCTCCTCAGATTCATTCACCCGTTGGTCTAGTTGCACCCCCACGACTTCGAGGTTCGTGGAGTAATCGTAACTGAAGCTGGCATGGTGCCATTTTCCGTCTCCGACGGTTTTGGCGGGAACCATCCACGCCGTTCTCGCCGCTCCCCCCTCCTTGCCCTCCGCAGTGAACGGAATGACGTAAAATACCAAATTCCGTCCCTGCACGGCGGAGGCGATGGCCTTGTATTCAAAGGAGACGGTTCCTTTCAAACAGGGATTCACGCCCTCCTGGTTGAGGATTGTCGCCTTATTGTTCTTGGCGTAGAGTAAAAAGGCGTCCTTGCCGTTCCATGCGCCTTTGATTGTTGCGTATCCGTTATCCTCGGTTGCGGCGTTTACGCTTAGAAACGAGGATGAGAACGCGGGGCTTAGGGGGACACTCACCCCTTTTGCCGCTCCGGGCGGGGTGAAAAACACCAAAATGATCAAAAGACTGAGAACGCTTTTCAAATCGGTTTTGAATTGCATGGAAATCCTCCTGACCTGAATGGTATGATCGAGACCATCGTACGGGATTGTGTCTCCGACGCGAAGGAACCGTGCGCATTCGATCATGGGCGCATTGCATGAAGATGATATTTCATAATACACCTTTCTATTGTATAATTCCTGCAATAATCCAATGCGATTTGTGATTCAGGTCGAATTTGTCCGACGAATCCATCGCTTAATAATAACGCTGATTTATTCCTATTGAAGGACAACAAGGAGGATTGCACTTGGCGCGGTTATTACTGAAGAAAAACAAGGACGCGCGGGGTGTCAAATTCGCCATGCGGCTTATGGCGGTTGGACTGATATTGGGAGGATGCGCGTTCGCTCATGATGTGGGCGGTAACAGTCCCATGCCGGCGCCCTTGACGGTTGGTAAAAATCAAGCGGAGGTTCTTTTTAGTCCGGAGGACGATATTCAATTCGCATGGGTTCAGGAGATCAACAAGGCTCGAAAGTATATCCACATAGCATGCTTCGGGATATCCAATCCGGTAATCGCTCAGGCGCTGGAATCGGCGCGAAGCAGAGGGGTGGAGGTTATCCTGCTAGAAGATAACCGCCAATCGCGGTTGAGATGGGATGAACACGGAGCGTTGCAATCCGACGGTTGCGAGGTCATCATTAAAAGATCCACGGTATTGCTACACGATAAAATGGGGGTTTTCGACGGAAAGGACGCCATCATCGGCAGTTGGAATCTCAGCGAATCCGCAGAGAAGCAGGATAACAGTGACGTCGTTTTTGTTAACGATCCCTCCGTAGCGCAACAGACGGAAAAGGCTTGGGAATGGATGTTTCAACGTGAGCGAGGCGCGCCATACCGTTTCGGTGCGGCGCCAGCTTCCATTCCCACTCCTTTCGCAGGCTCAATCGCTCCAGTTTCGCCCCCCTCCAATGGCTCCTCCACGGTCGTTTGGGTGAATACCCGTACGGGCGTCTATCATTACGCCGGATCCGGATGGTATGGAAAAACATCGCAAGGGGCTTACATGACCAAGAAAGATGCGATTAGCAAAGGGTATCGCGCCGCAAAGAACGGGGATTAAGTTATTCCCTTGCATCTTGAAGCGTATCTCGAAGTTTGCCCCAAATGTCCCTGACCCTGTTCGAAATATCCGTGCAATCGCCATCCGTGACGCTGCGTCCTGCGATCTGAGCTTTGGTGAAACAGGGATCGTAAGGGATGGTTCCCAAGGTTTCCAGTCCGTTATTCGAAGCGTATTCCCGTATTTCATCTGTTTTTTGCGGATTGATATCCGCTCGATTAATCACGACGCTTCCTGGAATATTAAAACCTTTGGCGAGCGTGACAACGCGATCCAAGTCATGCAATCCGGAGGCGGTGGGTTCGGTCACAAACAGGATATGATCGGCTGTGGTCAGGGAGGCGATCACGGGGCATCCGATGCCCGGGGAGCCGTCCGTGATGATCCATTCATATCCTTCTGCGTTGGCGATATTCCTCGCCTCCTTTCGCAACATCGTCACCAGTTTGCCGGAATTTTCCGCCGCGACCCCCAGCCTTGCATGAAGAAACGGACCGTATTGCGTTTCTGAGCGGAACCATTTACCGCTTTCCCTGTCCAGAGCAACAATCGCCTTATGGGGGCAAAATCCAATGCATACTCCGCATCCTTCGCAGGCGATGGGGTCAATGGAAAAGGTGTAACGCCGTCCGTTGTCGGCGACCTTTATCCGATCGATGGCGTCAAACCGGCATCTTTCCATACAGATTCCGCATCCCTTACACGCCTCGGTCAATATTTGCGCTTTTATCCCTCCGAAAAAGGGATGTGTCTCAATGATCTTAGGCTTGAGGATGATGTGCAGATTTGAAGCGTCCACATCGCAATCGGTGATGACGGCTCCGCCAACCAAGCTGACGAACGCCGCCGCAAGACTGGTTTTTCCCGTGCCGCCCTTTCCGCTTAAAACAACTATCTCTTTCATATTTTTAGCTCTTTCAAAATACGTTGGGCGATTCGTTCAAAGTAAGGAACCATCTCAGAAACCTCCTCCACGACCAATCCACCGCTTGATCCGATTTGCGCCGTGTTTCTATCATAAGGGATTTTCTCCCACAGCGGAATATTCTCATTGCGGCAATACTCCTCAACGCGCGCATCCCCCATGCCTTCACGGTTCACAACCACCGCGAAGGGAACTTTCAATGCTCTCGCCATTTCGACGACCAATTCCAAATCATGTAATCCGAAAGGGGTGGGCTCCGCCACGAACAGAACGAAATCGCTCCCTTTGACGGAGGCGATTGCGGGGCAGGACGCGCCTGGAGGAGCGTCCGTGATGATGATCCTTTGTGAATCGGCGTGCTCCAGAACGGAATGAATGACGGGAGGACTTTGGGATTCACCCACCCTCAATCGTCCTTCGACAAATCCGAGATTGGCTCTCGATCCGATGGAGACCACCCCCACCTCTCTTTTCTTCCATGAGAGAGCGCAGGTAGGGCATACCCAGACGCACCCTCCGCAGGAATGACACAGCTCGGGGAAAACCAAGGTCTGATTGGGTAACGAGGCGATTGCGTGATACTGGCATATCTCCGCGCACTTCCCGCAATGATTGCACTTTAAGGGATTCACCTCGGGAACATCTACGAAAACCGGGGAGCTTTGAACAATGTCGGGATTTAAAAATAGCCGACCATCCGGCTCCTCCACATCGCAATCAATGTATTGAGTCGCCGCATGTCGTGAGAGGATGCAGGCTAAATTTGCACTCAGAAAGGTTTTCCCCGTTCCTCCCTTTCCGCTTGCGATTGTTACACGCATATCAACAACATTTCCTTCCGTATTGAGGCGGGTTATTCCAATGGATCGACGGGAGGAGAGATATTTCAAGACCTCCCGTCGTCATGAAGGGTCTATTCCTCTTTTTCACTGCGGTTGATCTCATCCAATCGCTGTTTAACGACGGATAACCGATCCCCCAGCACTTTGGCCTGTGCTTCCAGGGCCGCTTTTTCATCCGTGTATACGGGTGCGTTGAAGCGTCCGCGCCATCGTGCGCCACGTCTGTGTGCGAGTCCGAGTCCAACCCCCGCCATAGGGGAAAGGGCTCCGCCATATCCTGGCGCGTATCCGGCGCATCGTCCAAGCCCGCGTCCCGTCATCGGTCCCAGCCCTTGCGGGCCAGTGGCATCCAATCCTGGCATAGTATCCCTCCTTTCCTATTGAGCATCAAATCCGTTCCAACGCTTAGCGGGAGCCTTTGCGATTGCCGTTGCCCATTCCGTTCCCGCCGCGTCGTCTACCCAGACCAAGCCCTTGTCCCGGTTGCTGGTTTTGATTTCTTCCCAAACCGGGCGCGGGGTTGTTGTTACCGGCACAACGTCCCAATCCTCGGCCGGTCATGGGTCCTTGTCCTTGCGGACCTGTTCCATCTCCTCGTGGCATTTTGCGCTCCTTTCCGCCGCATTCGATGCGGCATTTCTTTTCGTATGCTCAATGAGAGCCTTTTGCGTTTGGCTGGCTGGCCTTCACAAGAGATCCTCTCTGATACGATTCCAAAGCTTGCGATACCGTTCCTTCGATTCCCGTGTAAAGATCCATACCCGCCGCTTGCAGAGTTTGAAAGGCGTTTGGTCCGCATGAGCCGGTCAATACAACCTTCACCCCTTTGCGAGTTAAGTTTTGAGCTGTTTGGACTCCCGCCCCATGTGCGTTTTCAGCGGCTTCATTGCTCAAAGACTCCCAAGTTTTGGTTTCGGTGTCGTATATGCAAAAGTAGGGGGCTCTGCCGAACCTTTGTTCCACTTGCTTGTCAGGATCCTGAGTTGTCGATGTTATCGCTATCTTCATTCTCCAACGCCCTTTCCATATTCTTGAAACCTCCATTAAGGAATGTTTCGATTATATGTTAATTATTCCTATATGTTTGTTACATCTATTATCTCATACGATTTATCTCTTGTCAAGGGTTGCGAAAAAAATATTTTTTTCGACGAATTCAGTGGCAATGAAGGAACGGATTTCGGCGGAGTGGTGGTTGGGGTGGGACGAAGGGGGCGATGGCGCGCACAGGCGACTCTTAAGGAACGATAACCCTGGCGCATCAAACGAGAAATGTTCGAAGGGGCGGATGGAATTCCGCCCCTATTTTCAACGTTGTTTACGCATCCGTACGTATCGATAGGACAGGAGCCTCATTCAATCCGTAGGGTAGCAACATGTATTTATCCGTCCACTCCTCATTTTGCGTTACAAACTGCCCGGGACCGGTCCATCTTGGACGGAGAATCGAGCAATGCAACGGACCTAACAGGTTCCTGCGTCCGCTGACTACTTCGATCTCCACGCGATTTTGTCCGGGATTGAGGGCGTCCGTGATATCAAGCTCGTAATTCGGCCAAGCGATGTTTCCCGCCTCCAATCCGTTCACTCGGATATGCAAGAGAGTTCCATTCCAGTTTGGAACCTCGATGTAGAGTCGTTCGCCCTCCTTCAGAGAGGGTTGCAAGTGGGTGACATAGCTTACCGCGCCCGTGTAACAGGGAAGTCCCTGTGTGGTCCAATCGCCCAGTTTCAGGGTGACGGGTAGTTTGGTGATCGTCATGCGAGACTGATCTATTCGAACGCCAAACTCTCCGGTGAAATAGACGCACTCCAAGTTGGAATTGTACGCATATTCCGTTTCCAACACAAGCGTGTTCTCCCCTTCTTCCAGAGCCGATGATGGAACGAGGATCTTGACAAACGAGTTATCGATCCACCATCCCTCGTTTTGATCCGCTTTCAGGGTGTGGCCGTTCAGCGAGATGAAATACTTATCCGGCGTCTCCATGACAAGATAGCACGGGCCGGTTGGCAAGTCCTCCACATTAAACCGATACCTTAAGGTGACAGTAATCGGCTTTGCGGCGGGAGGCTTGGTCTGAGCCCACGGCTGAACCATATCCCCGCTGCGATACGGCAATCCGGCGGCGTCTCTCACCGCTCGATCGATCTTGAGGATTTCCATCGGTGCGTGCCATTCGCCTTCGTTCACTGCGAACTCGGCTACGTCCAACGGAAACGCGTTCGGTTCGTTGCGCAGAATGGGCCAATTCTCTTGATGGATGATGATTCTTTGGATTTCCTTTCTCTTTTTCCTCGGACGAAGGCTGGGATCTGGCTCGGGATCAATTACGTACAACGCGCTCCCCACCCCTGGCAGTTCCGCGGATATCGTCACCGAACCGTTTTCGGATTTGGCGTCCGCAAGATGGACTTCGCCTGTTACGGCGTCCCACTCCTGCGCCTGTCCGCTTCCTTTTAAAGTGATGACGAGGGGTCCCGTGGAACGATCCTGCTTGGTATGCACAATAAAGAGGAATCTTCTTCCCTTCTCATCCTTTCGCAGCATGTAAATCGTATCGGGATGTTGCTCCCCATCCTCCGTGGCGATGGAAACTCGATCCAGATCCGGAACGGCGTTCAACGCAGCGGAGAGAGAGGCCCTATCAAGCGGAATCACTTTGGATTTGTTGACCAAGTCGTTGAGTTCCACGTTGGCTTCGCATTGAACCAGCGTTGGCGTCGGTTCCACGAATATGACAGAACCTCCGGCGGACTGAAATCGATGGAGCAAATTGACTGTGCTTTTTCGAAGTGTAATCGTTGGAGGCGCCACCACCGTTTTGTAAAGCGCGCCACCAACCTTCAGTTGCTTGCCGGAAACGTCTCCATGACGCGAAAGAATATCCTCCTCCACGTAATCGAAATCGAAGTGCTCCTTCAGCAATATGTTCTGAACCATCATGAACTGTTCGTTGAGTTCCCGAGCCTTCAGATTGCCTTCGCTGGCTCCGCCCAAGCCAACTCCGGGAGTCACCAATCCCCATACGCTTTCCACAGGATGTATCACTGCGACATCACGCACGGGCTCCCCCTGGGTCATCAGGACACCGACTCTTGCAAAGTAATCCTCGACGATGGAGTAGCTTCGCCACCACGGGGATTGGAAGGATATCGAGGCGGGATAGTCCCTCTTCGCCTCTCCAAGCATGGTGTACCAAGCGAGATGCTGGCATCGTAGGTTCACGCCGAGGGCTGCTTGCCAGTCGCCTACCGCCTTGTGTTCAGCGAAAGTGAAACCCCATCCCGTGCACCCGTAGAGCTCGCTCAGCATCCATTTTCGCCCGAACTGATGATGCACCGAAGCGCACTGCTTGGCGGTGGAGAATTCAGGATTCGCTCCCCCTTCGCGCGTAACTCCTTGGGCGCAGAGGATATCAATGCCAGGAGCCTGCATGTATTCATAAAATCGCATTGCGGATCCCACAACCGACGTTTGACTGATGAGGTTCTCTTCGGCAAGCACGTGTCCGGTGAAAAGAATGCCGTTTTCATCACACCATTTTCCTATCAACCCCCCGAAATTCGTGGCGAAAAGGTGGGTGATGGTGTCAATGTAATCGTGTCTTACGGCGGAATAGGCTTCGCCTTCCGGTTGGAAGAACAGTTCGGGGAGATGATCCAACAGATCGTAATTGTAACGCGCCTTGAAGCTCTCGGGGAGCTTGGCGGTCCATGGACATCCAATGGTGTTGGGAAAATGCCTGGCGCCAAGGGTGCCATAATTGGGTTCGTCGGTGAAGATGCCCGGGATAACGGAGTTGTTGTATTGCGATAGGCTGTTTTTTTTGTAGGCTTCATGTGTGACGCGAATGAACTCAGCAACGGCTTCATCGGAAAGGGTGTCCAGATAGGTTTGTCCGTTGTACCAACGGGATTCCGGCATGGTTTTAATGTGAAACGCGAGCAGGGAATCTCCCTCTTCCGGTTTTACGTCGGGCGCCGCCTTGCGAGCGTTTTTGATCACCGCACCTTCGATACGAGCATAAAAAATCCCGATTTCATCGCCGGTAGGATGATACTCCGCAGGTTTCGCCACGGTGAGAGCCACTTCCCTCATCCTGTAGCGGACATCCTTCGTGACCAATCCCCCCGCCGCTCCGGAGGGCCAGCGATCCTCGTCGTACAACCACGCTTCCATATCCTGTTTCCGAGCCTCATCCGCGCATGCGTTCACGAGTTTGAACCATTCCTCGGAAAGATAGGGGGTCGCCAAACCCACGCGTGAATGCATGAAAGCGCCCCCCAAGCCCATCTCCTTGAATACACGAATCTGACGTCGAAGTTCATCTTCCTCAAGCGGACCGTTCCACGCCCAGAATGGTTTGCCGCGATATTCGGAAGACGGCGAAGCGAACTGATTTTGATAATCCATTGTAAAGTCTCCCTTGGACCACTTCGTGATATAGGTGGAACAGCGATATATTACCCAATTTGTCAGACTGATCGGATAAGTCAGATCAGGCGATTCAGGTTTGTCACTTGAATTGGAGCAAACACTTTCTCACTCATTCACCAACACGATCTTCCCAGTCGCGCGAGTCTCCATAATGGCGTGATGCGCAGCTGGCGCTTCACTGAGCGGGAATCTCTTGCCGATGATCGGGTTTAGGTATCCGTTCTCCAATCCTGCGGCGATTCCCGCAAATATCCCTCGGAACTCCTTTTCCGTGGCGTTGACCAGCATCATGCCCATCACGCAGGAATCTTTGCGCATCATAAGGCGGGGATCGATCTCCACCTTGCCTCGGTTGCCGATGACAACCACTCTCCCATGCGGGGCGATGATCTCCAAATCATCGGCGAGATTTACATTCGCAAGCATTTCCAGGATGACATCCACCCCTTTGTGTTCCGTCGCCTTCAGAATTTGCATGTATTGGTCCGGGGATGTGTGATTTATGGCGATGTGAGCGCCGTTTTCCCGTACCAGTCTCAACCCCTCCTCCGTACCCGCAGTGCCGATGACTCGCATGCCCGCCGCCCTGCCGAATTGGATTGCCGCGAGACCCACCCCGCCCGAGGCGCCATGCACCAGCAAACTCTCGCCTGCCATGCCCTTCGCCCTTGCGAAGAGGGCCTGCCACGCCGTTCCGAACGGGATATACAACGCCGCTCCCTGTTCGAAGCTGATCGTTTCGGGGAGAGGATGCACTTGAGATTGGGAGCAGAGACACTTTTGCGCATAGGTCCCGGTAAGCGATCCCGATGTGTACACCCGATCCCCCGGTTTAAACTCCGTGACATTCTCTCCCACGGACTCCACAACCCCCGCCGCGTCGGTACCGGGAGTATAGGGCAGGGGAATGTCGCCATAGATGCCTTTGCGGATATAGGTTTCCACCGGGTTCACCCCAACCGCCTTGATATTCACCACAACCTCCCCAGCGCCCGGCGTGGGGTCTTCAATCTCCTCAATTTTCATTACTTCGGGTTCACCGAACTCTCGTACGCGTATCGCCTTCATTTCAAACGCTCCTTTGCAATTCGCCATGGGATTCAATGCATGGACTTTTATCTCCCAAATCACAACCTTCGGCATTGGTGTGGACGGCAGGTCCGCACTTCGCGCGGCAGGTCGGATTGAAGATTTCATTGAATTACTGACTTAATACCTATTTTCATGGTTTGAATACTATCCTTAAACATATTATCTTATCAAAAAGACCTCCATCCGTGATAAAATGCTACCATAGGAATTATGAGAAAAGTTGTGCCATAGAGCCTTTACATCGGAGAAAGACATGAAAAAATGGTTTTCAATCCCTCTCTTGCTTCTGCTAGCCTCCGCAGCCTGCGCGGATACGATAGACGGGATATGGGCGAACTCGGGGGAGATTACGTTCAGGGACGCCAACTCCCATGCGATTGTCGCCACGATTAGCCCCAATATCTTTGAACCCGGATGGGTGCAAAGACGCACCATCTCCGCCAGCTCCTTGTCAAACGAAGCGGGAGGGATGATTGTCACCACGAACGGAGTGAAGATCACGGTGCAGTCCGATATCCGCCAGGAAGGGGATTCCATCGTCTGTCGCTATGTGCTGACGAACCAACAGGATTTGCGGGTTAATAACATCGACGTTTCGATGATTGTTCCCGTCGCCAGCTGGATAGGCGCGCATTGCGACGCTGACGGAACGCCAGCCACGGTGCCTGTCACCCCAGCGCAGGCGTCGATCGCCACATGCCGTCATTCGCTTTCCTTAACCAAAGGTACGAATTCACTCACGATCACAACTCCGAACAATACGATTCTACTTCAGGATAATCGCATCTGGAACGCCACCGACCTCGAAATACGCATCAGCACGGGCGATCCTGTCAATTATGACTGGAAAGCGGATGATCCGAAAACCATCCAATTCACTGTGGATTTTCACTCGAACCTCAACCTTCAAAAGGAGCGACCTCTCATGCTCAAACCAGACGCCGACTGGATACCGATGGAGCCAAGAATGAATATCGTCAAGGGGAGTGCGTTGGACTTCTCATTCCTGGAGGACGCCCCGGCAGGCAATCATGGCTGGGTGATTTCCACTCCGGATGGCTTCGCGTTCTCCGATTCCCCCCATAAAACGGAACGATTTTACGGGGTGAACCTCTGTTTCTCCGCGAACTATCCCACCAAACCCGAGGCGAGGGAGTTGGCGCAGAGACTGGCGATGCTAGGGTATAACGCCGTTCGCATCCATCACTACGAATCGGGGCTGATCACCAACGACCCTGAAAGCAGTCTTCACATAAATCCGGAACAGATGGACAAACTGGATTATCTGGTTTACGAATTGAAGTTGCATGGAATCTACGTCACCACCGATCTTTTCGTCTCCCGACCGATTCGTCCCGATGAAGCCCCTGGGAACACATCCACGATCGATAATTTCAAGATGGCGGTGTTGGTTTCCAATCGAGCGCTGAAAAACTGGGAGGATTTCGCTAGGGAATTGCTGACCCACAAGAATCCCTACACGGGTCTGGAATGGAGGAATGACCCGGCCATCGCCTTTATCAGCCTGGTGAACGAGCCGAACATGCCGGCGAACATGGATGTGGTGCGAGGGGCGCTCCGTCCCGAATTTGAAAAAGCATGGAGCGCCTGGTTGAAAATCCGTTACCCCAATGACGCGGCGATTCAAAAAGCATGGGATGATCCCACAGCGAGCTTGAATTCCCCCATGCCATCCAATTTCGACAAGACTCCTCAAGGGTTGGATTTCGCCGTATTTGCGGCTTGGCTGCACAATCGAACATGGGAACGGATGAGCGCTTTCCTGCGCGATGATCTCCACTGCAAAGCGCTGCTGACCTATTTGAACGGATGGGCGGAACTGCCGCAGTTCATGGTGGATCGAATGAAGTTCGACTACGTGGACAACCATTTCTATTGGGATCACCCCCGTTTCCTAGACAAACAGTGGAGTCTGCCTTCGGAGGGATCGTCCGGAGGAGGTTCCGCAGTGGATGCGGAGGGAGCGGGCCCGGGTGGCATTGTGGAGACTCGTCTTTGGAACAAGCCTTTCACCGTGACGGAGTTCAATTATGTCGCACCCAATCCCTACCGAGCCGAAGGCGGGTTGCTGATTGGCTCTTTTGGCTCCTTGCAAAATTGGGGCGGAGTGTGGAGGTTTGATTACGCCAGCAGCGAACAGTCGGCTATATCAGGCGGTCCGATCGGTTATTTCGACACTGCTTGTGATCCCGCCAATCAGGCTGCTGACCGCGCAGCCATTCTCCTTTACCGACGCGAGGATATGAAACCTGCGTATCACAAGATCACACTTCTGCGTTCCGAAAAGGAGCTGATCCAGCGACCTGTTCCTTTGAAAGATCCGGGGCTCGGTGGGTTGGATTTGGTGACTGGCGTGGGAACCACCGTCTACGCAACGCAAAATCCTCCCAAACCCGCCAGGAACGAGATCATGGTGACGGATCAGACCTTGCCGCAAATAGAGCAAATGATGAGGGCGAAGGGGTTCCTGAAGCCTGACAACAAAACAAATCTATCCCGCCAGATACTGGAAAGCGACAACGGAGAGGCGCTGCTTGAAGCGAACATGGGGTTATTGGAAATCAACACCCCCCGAACCGCCGGAGGAGTGGCGAGACCCGGTGAGACCATACGCACCCGAATGCTGGATGCGAAAGTGGAGGGTGCAAGGGCGGTCTTATGGGCTTCCTCGCTGGATAACAAACCTTTAGACCAGAGCTCCCGCATTCTATTGGTGCATGTGACGGATGTGGAAAACACAGATATGCTTTTTCGCGGTCAGGATAAAAGGGTTTTGGAGGCTTGGGGACATTTGCCCTATCTTGTGAAGGCTGGCTCCGCCACGGTGACTTTGCGCTGTTTGCATCCCAAGGGGTTCAAAGCGTGGCGTTTGGATGCTTCCGGGGAGCGTGTGGCTCCATTGCCGGTTCATATTCAAGGCGATCACCTTATGGTTGAACTGTCCACCGTCGGACCAAACGATCAGGCTACGCTCTATTACGAGATCGCGCGAAAATAGCTTGGAACAGAGGATTTTTCGGGGATCAATCCAACGCCATGATGTTTTCGGCGGGGCATGGTTTGATTCCCCAAATCTCCTCCGCGTATTCTCGTATGGTGCGATCGCTGGAGAATTTACCGGATCGGGCGACGTTTAGGATCGCTTTTCGAGACCATAACGGCTTGTTGCGATACTCGGCGCCGGCATGATCCTGGGCTTTAAGGTACGAGGGCATATCCGCAAGGTGCATGTAATAATCGCCGTATTCCGTAAGGTTGTTGCGGACCCAGTTGAAAAGCCCGGGCTCCCCGGGCGAGAATAGCTCCGAGGAGAGGGTATCCACCACTCTTTTCAAGTCAGGATGTTCATTGAGCGTCGCCATGGGATCATAGCTCTTAGCAAGGCGCATCTCTTCGATTTCGGATGCGGTTAATCCGAAGATGTATATATTCTCCTCTCCAACCTCCTGCAATATCTCGATATTCGCTCCGTCCAAGGTGCCAATGGTGAGCGCGCCGTTAATGGTGAATTTCATGTTGCCAGTGCCGGACGCCTCCATGCCGGCGGTGGAGATCTGTTCGCTTAAATCCGCAGCGGGAATGATCCTTTCGGCAAGGCTAACCCGATAATCCGGTAAAAAGACCACTTTCAGCAGACTTTTGCACTTGGGATCGTTATTGACCACCTGCGCCACATTGTTAATGAGCTTAATGATGTTTTTCGCCGTGGCATAACCCGGGGCGGCTTTTCCCGCGAAGATGCAGGTTCTCGGGTGAGAGGGCTCGATATTATCCTGAACAATCCGGAGATACTCATGGATGATGCGGAGCAGGTTCAAAAGCTGACGTTTGTATTCGTGAATGCGTTTAACCTGAACATCGAACAGGGAGTCAGTATCTACGATGACGCAAGTGGTGTCCCGAATAATCCGCGCCAAACGTTCCTTGTTGACGCGCTTTGCTTGAAGAAAATCCTCCTGAAAACCGGCGTCGTCGGCGTATTTTTCGAGTTTGCGCAACTGCGTGAGATCGGTAACCCATTCCTCTCCGATGGCTTCCGTAATGATTTTGGAGAAGTGAGGGTTCGCCAACTTCAACCATCTTCGCGGTGTGACCCCGTTCGTTTTGTTGTTGAAGATTTCCGGCCACAAAGCGAAGAAATCCGGAGCCATTTTTTTGGTGATGAGATCCGAATGGAGTGCGGAAACACCATTGACGGAATGGCATCCGACCATGGCGATGTTCGCCATTCGTATTAATTTTTGCTCCCCCTCCTCCACGATGGAGACATTGCGGATTCTTGCGGAATCGAATCTCCATTTGGCGGACGCCTGCTGAAGAAAACGCTGGTTGATCTCATAGATAATCTGCAAATGCCTGGGGAGGACATATTCCATCAAGGAGACCGGCCATTTTTCAAGAGCTTCGGGCATCAGGGTGTGGTTGGTGTAACCGAGCGTCGATCGGGTTAACTCCCAGGCGAACTCCCAAGGCAATTCGTGTTCATCCACGAACACCCGCATCAATTCCGGGACGGTTAACGCCGGATGGGTGTCGTTTAAGTGGATCGCCACCTCCTCCGGAAACGCATCAAATGTGTCGTGATCTTTACAATACCTGCGAACGATGTCCCTCACGGCGCAGGCGACCATGAAATACTCCTGCACCAATCGCAACTCACGTCCGGATATCACGGCGTCGGAGGGATAAAGAACCTTTGAAATGGATTCGGTTTCAATTTTTTGCTTGACCGCTCGAATGTAATCCCCTTCGTTGAATATCCGAATATCGAATTCGTTTGAAGCGCGTGCGGTGAACAGTCTCAGAATATTGACGGTTCTCCCGCCATAACCGGATATCGGGATATCGTGAGGAACGCCCACCAACAGCTTCCAGTCGAGCCACATGGGGTTGTACCCCCCGTTGCGATCCTGCGCGTGGTCGATCTTACCGTATAGGGGGATGTAGCAGACCTCTTCCGGACGGACGATCTCCCAAGGGGTGCCGTTAGCCATCCAGTTATCGGGCTTCTCCTTCTGGTAACCGTTCGTGATCTCCTGTTTAAAGAGGCCGTATTCATAGTTAATCCCGTAGCCGATCGCAGGCATGTCCAATGTGGCGAGGGAATCGAGAAAACAGACCGCCAAACGTCCCAATCCTCCATTGCCCAGCCCCGCATCATTCTCCTCGGATAGAACCTGGTCGAGATTGAGCCCCATGTCATCGAGGATTTGGCGTACTTCGTCCATCAATCCAAGATTGATGATATTATTGCTCAAGGATCTCCCGATAAGGTATTCGATGGAGAGATAATAGAGCCGTTTCACTTTGGCTTTACGGTAACGCGCCTCCGTGGCGAGCATCGTATCCACCAAACGATCCCTTACGGCAAGAGCGATCCCATGAAACGCGTCTCTTGGGGATAATGACGCATACTCTTTCGCAAGAGAGTACCGAATATGTCTTTGTATGGACTCATACAGTGGGGATTGAAATTGATCCCGCCGCAAATGTTATCTCCTTAAATCTCTAAACGGCATCCAGCAGTTTATTCCGGTATTGCATGATTGAAGGAGCGTATCGCCTCTTCCTTGTCCTCGAAAATATCGAAGATGCGATGCATGCGGGTGATGCGAAATACGGACCGAACGTTTTCCGACATGCCGATGAGCTTCATATCCCCGCCGGTCTCGCCTGCGCGGCGCAGACACGAGAGTATGGCTCCCAGACCGGAGCTATCCAGGAACTCCACATGATTCATATCCAAAATCACATTTGGGTTGGTGGCTAGAATGGGAGCGATATGACGCCTGAATTCATCCGCGTTACCGGAATCCAAATTCTCCGACCGCAGAACGATGACGGGAATGATCTCGTCATTATCAATATGAATATCCATTTAGAACCCTGCGGCAATCGCAAAACGCTAAGGAAAGAGTAGGATTGCATCGTTGCATTGAGATAATAACTGCGAGCTCTTTTTGCCTTTGCCGTCCTTTATGAAAGTTTTTCATTATATTATGCCCCGAATCGCCGAATAACTCAACAATTGGCTTTTGGGAAAATAACGTTCCCCCCAAAAAATGAACATCCGTCCGGTGTTTCGAGACGCCATTGTTCGAAAACACCGGATCGTTGTTCGCGATGGTCAAATGAAATATACTTTGAGTTTTGGAAATGTGTCAGAAAAACATGAGATCGGAGAGGCGATGCGATATTGGGGTTTGCACAGCCTCTCAGTGGATTCGGTGTGTCTAACGAGTTCGGGCATTCGCCTTATCGCCAATAGGGCTTTATGGGGTGTCCGTTGCGTCGAATTTCGAAATGAAGATGCGGTCCCGTGGCGAGCCCCGTCGCACCCACCCTTGCGATCTCCTGACCCTGCAGGACATGTTCTCCCACCCTCACAAGAAGCGCGGAGCAGTGGGCGTATAGGGTGGAGAGCCCGCCGCCATGGTCCAATATCACCGTGTTTCCATAACCTCGCATATAGCTTGCGTAAATCACCACGCCCGCTGCAGCGGCGATGATGGGGGAGCCATATCGAGCGCCGATATCCACTCCGGTGTGCATTCGATAGCAATGCAGGATGGGATGGAAGCGCATCCCGAACGGAGATGTGATCGGACCTTCCGCAGGGCGGATGAAGAAGCCATGGTAAGGCTGGAGCATTCTAGCGCGGCCGCTTGGTGTCTCCTCCGTGGCTCGGATCATCGTCTCGATTTGCGAGGATTCCTGCTCAAGGAGATCGAGCTCCTGTTCGAGTTCGTCGCGGGATTGCTGGATGCTATGAAGAAGCTGCCTCTTTTGATCTGCGTCGCTGGCGTATTGCGAGGATAGTTGCCCAAGAGTTTGCTTGATGTTCCGTTGTTCCGTTTCCTGTTCCATCAGGCGCTTCTGGTCGGCCAGAAGTCGTACGTGGTCCGCCTTGATCCCCTGCACCAACTGCTCGTCGCTTTCCACGATGCGCTGCACATAATACGATCTGGAAAGATAGTCGTTGAAACTTCGAGAGCGAAAAAGCACTTGGGCGTAATTCATATTGCCTTGTTCGTAATTCTGTCGGATTCGAACCGCAAGCAGATCACGCCGGGCGTTCAAGCTCGCTTCCGTTCTTTGAATGCGCCGAGTCAGCTTTCGATGCTCTCTTTCAAGGAAGGACAAGCGATCTCGCGCCGCTGAGAGTCTGTTTTCCGTTAGCATCAGTCTACGCTCCACCGTCGTCACGGAGGCGATCGCATTCCTTTCCTTGCGTTTCACGATTCTTATCTGAGTGCGTTTTTTGCGAATTTGCGATTGCAAAGTGGAAAGTTTGCCGCGGAGGCGTTTTCGCTGCTCGATCCGTTTCTCACGCGTCTTGGCGTTTGACACCGGATGGTGTTTCACGGCGGCTATGGATTCCATCCCAGTCATGAAGAGGAGTAACAGGGATAAAAAGATTAAAATCGATTTGCGCATGCTCTTCTCGAAAAAATCGGAAAACCTTCTCATACTCGTTTTAGAAACCGTCGGATGGATAAAAACACTCCAAATGATCCGATTAAGATGCCAACCACCATCATTCCCAGAACAAAAATCAAGGGGTTAATGCCCGGAGGAAGTTGTTCGCTAATTGGGGTTTGAAAGGCTTTGACATAATTTGAAAACTGCTCGGCGGCGAATAGCACGATTCCCGACGCCAGAAGCGAGCCAACGCAACCGTAAAAAAAACCCTCAAGAATCAATGGAAACCGAATGAACCGTGAAGTGGCTCCCACTAGTTGCATGATGCGAATCTCTCTGCGTCGTGCGTAAACCGTCAGACGGATTGTGTTCTGGATCACAAAAGCGCTCGCCACAAGCAAAAGCAAGCCGATGACAATTCCAAGGTTCGCAATTAATCTCGTGGTCGCCATCATTCTGTTCAGCGTTTCGTTATCCTCTTTTACCGTATCAATCCAAGGGAAACGGGCGTTATCTCTCAAAGCGAGACACATCGGATGGATATCCTGAGGTCGTTTCATTTTTATATCCAGTCTGTCAGGAAGAGGATTGCCCGGGACGTCCGCAGTGAGAAAAGTCCCTCGCTCCTTGTCTTCCTGTTGCATTTCAGCCCATGCAGCCTCCTTCGTGAACAGCGTAACCGTTTTCACTCCAGGCATCCGTTGGATCGTGTTTTGCAGGGCCAAGGTCTGTTTGCGGGTTGCGCTTGTTTTGAGAAAGACCTGAATTTCGAATTTGCTCGGCAAAGTTGAAGCCACTTGGTAGACACGGTAAAGGGAGTAATCCACGCCGCCAAGTATCGCCATTGTAATCGTAACGGTGGTAATTGCGGCAATAGACATCAAACCATTACGTTTGATGTTCTTATATGCCTCATCAAATAAAAAAGCGAGAGTGGCGAAACGCATATTTAAAATATTATGGCATGGTCTCGAAGATTACGAGACCTGTGGTTTTTCCTCTATGTCATAACGTCCGTTTGGATCGTCTCGAACGATGCATCCATGATTGAACGCCACCACTCTTTTGCGGAGTGCATCCACGATATGCTTGTCGTGAGTGGCGACGATAACCGTCGTGCCGGTTGAATTAATATCCTCCAAAATGGATGCGATACCCATGGATGTCACGGGGTCCAGATTCCCTGTGGGCTCATCGGCGAGGAACAGACTGGGGCGATTTACCAAGGCGCGAGCAATGGCGACTCTCTGCTGTTCCCCCCAAGACAGCTGATTCGGAAAGGCGTCGCAACGATGGGTCATGCCCACCATGTCCAAGGCCTCGGGCGTTTTGCTGCGGATCTCGCGCCGACCCGCGCCAATCACGCGCAATGCGAAAGCCACATTTTCAAAAACCGTTTTATCCGGTAGCAGACCGAAATCCTGAAACACCACTCCCATGCTGCGTCGTAGTTTCGGAACATCCCTTGGATGCATGGAGGGAATGTCAAAACCCATGACCTTCACCATCCCTTGAATGTCGCACTCCTCGCGATACAAAACCTTTAGCATGGTGGATTTTCCTGCGCCGGTGGGTCCCACTAGAAAAATGAACTCTCCCTTTTCCACATGCAAGGAGACATGCGAAAGCGCAGACCGATTTTCCGAATAAACCACCGATAAATCCTTCAAATCAATCATACGCAAATTCAAGCGCCTTCTGTCCACAAGCTCTTTGACAATTCGAAATATACATATCCAATGAGGTTCAATCATTAAACCACGTCATATTTTTTATGTCAAGCGATAAAATCGAAGAAAAAAACGATTTTTTGCTTGACCGGAAATGCAGGGAGTGTTATACTTGACATAAGAGGATTCATCCTTTGTCATCGCCAGTGCAATAAAAATGGCGGGCGGTGATTTTCGAATGGTGTCAGGTGGCGAATATGGAAGGCTGGAGTCTCCCGAATCGTTTGAGATGCCATTTGGTAGTTCCCCGGTCGTGGGCAAACGACCATCGTTTTGAGAAAAAGGAGACCCAGTCGTGGCCAAACGCATTTATGTCGGAAGTCTGCCCTACAGTACCACTGCGGAGCAACTGTCCGATCTTTTCAGCCCATATGGCGATGTAACGGATTCCGTGATTGTTAAGGACCGTGAGACAAACCGATCAAAAGGTTTCGCGTTTGTCGAGATGGCGAATGATGACGAGGCTTTGAAAGCCATCACCGCTCTCAACGGATCCAACATGGGCGGACGAACTCTCATCGTAAATGAGGCGAGAGATCGCGAAAATCGTCCGGAGGGAGGGCGTCGTAACTCCTATTCCGGAGGGAGAGATCACAACTCTCGTCGCGAAAGATACTAAAGGCTGTCTCATAGGCTAGGGGGAGCGACCCATCCCCCGGCTTATATTTCTTTTGTACGGAATGCTCTTTCCTGTTTCCATCACGCAGATCGGAGGGCGTTCGATTTTTTGCGTCTCCATGTGCGTTTTGTCCTAAGGGAAATAGACACACTATAACATCCGACATATCACATGCATCCAAGGAGATGGATTGATGAGAATCACTCGAAACGGATTCCGCGGTTTTTTTCTTGTTTGTACGGTTGCGCTGGCTTTTCTGACATGTGTCATTCCACATGCGGGTGCGCAGGATATCGCCCCGCCGCCAACGCATCAATGGGCTTTTAAATTGGGCATGTTCATCCCCTCCAACGGCGGAATGATGCAGCTTTCGTCCGTTCCATGGATGTCCTTCGGCTTCGATTACAGCCCCGCCATCGCCTTTTCGCCCTTGAACGGCAAAGTGCATTTTGATATCGATTACTCACAGCATAACTTGAATGGAAACACCAATTTCGTGCTACCGATAACGGCAAATCTCATATGGACGTTCGATATGCATGATAAAACGGTGCGTCCTTACGCAGGCATCGGAGGTGGAGTCTATTTCATCAATGCGGGATACATGAGCGGCGCCACGCTCCCCGGAATGAGATTAACGGTGGGTTTGGACATCACTGATCGATATTTCCTGCAGGGAACCTATGATTACATTAGCGGATTCAGCAACGACATCGGCACGGGTCTGAGAGCGGATGGCACCACCATCTCCTTGGGAGTGCGCTTCTAATTCGCTTTGCGTTTTTGATTGCAGGACGAACCTCTCGGGGGAATACTTCCATGAATAGTTACGAGATCCCTCTGTCCCTTTTCCGCAATGAGGCGTATTATTCATGGGACGGCGTGATTGTGAATCTCGCATTCGTCGTGAATCATTCGTAGCGGTATCTTTTGCAGTGACCTCAACGGAGATTTATTGAGGGTATAATTATCAGAGGAGCGAGGGGATCACACCTTGCGCTCAAACGGATCTCGCTTGAGATAGAGGTCATTGCAACATACGGATTTTGGGCGATTCACATCGCGTTCAAACAGGTGAAACGAGCCATATTTCCGAATCTTGCAATTGCATTGCTGATGAAACATCATCTGATACTGTGTGATTTCGGTCACATTGAGTGATCCGGACCTTAATATTTCAGCCCGCTTCCTTAAGGATTACGGGCTGTTTTTGTGCGAGGCGAATCGAGTCATGACTAACCGCATGGAACTGAAGATATATTCAGGCACGGCAAATCCCTTGCTCGCCCAAAAAATCGGCGAGAAGCTGAATCTACCATTGGGGAAACTTAAAATATCCCGATTTACGGACGGCGAGACGTACATTAAATTCGAGGAGAGTGTCCGCGGGTTCGACGCCTATGTTATTCAACCCACCTGTCCCCCCGTGGATAGGAATCTCATGGAGCTTCTCATTTGCATCGATGCGCTGCGCCGAGCTTCGGCTCACCGAATCACAGCCGTTATCCCCTATTACGGTTACGCCAGGCAAGAGAAAAAGGACGCCCCCCGCGAACCGATTACCGCAAAGATGGTGGCGGATATCATCTCCACCGCCGGGGCGAACCGCGTGATGGTGATGGACCTTCACGCAGACGCCATTCAGGGCTTTTTCAATATCCCCGTGGATCATCTCACCGCAATCAATCTTTTGAGCGATTATTTCGTGAATAAAAAGATGAAGGATATCGTGGTGGTTTCACCGGATGAGGGAAGAGTGAAGAAAACACGCCGGGTGATGAACGCTTTGGGGGCGCCACTGGCGGTGGGGTACAAGCACCACCCCGCTCATCAACGCACCGCAGTAACGCATCTTGCGGGGGATGTGAAGGGGAAAACCCCCATCATCATCGAGGACATGATTACCTCCGGAGGTAGCATCATCGAAGCCGTGGACGCCCTTTTGAATCATGGATGCAACCCCGAGATATACATCGCATGCACCCATGGCGTGCTTGCGGCGAACGCGGTGGAAAAACTAACATCCCGACCGGAGATCGCGCAGATTGTGATAACGGATACCATTCCTCTGCCTGAAAGCAAAAGGCATCCTAAGATCACGCAGCTTTCCGTATCCGCTCTGTTCGCGGAAGCGATTCATCGCGCACATAACGACATATCCATTTCGTCCCTGTTCGAGTAAGCAAAGAAAGCGGACGAGCCAGCCGCTTGTCCGCTTCAGATGGCGCTCGCGCTCGTCTCCTTGACGTTTTGCTTGGAGTTATTCGGCGTGTTCGCCCTCGCCTGAAGCGACCTCAACTGTGTCTCCGCATCGCGATCTCCCGGATCAAGACGCAATGTCCTTTGCATCTCCACAATGGCGTCGTTGATACGTCCCGTTTTAGCGTACGTCATCCCCAAATGAAAATGAATCGTCGCCTTATCCGGAGCCAAGGACACCGCTCGTTCCAAGTTAATGCAGGCGTTCGCGTAATCACCTTTTTTGTAATACACCCAGCCCAGGCTATCCGTGATCACTCCGATTATGGATTTAGAGTCGTTTTGCGCCCTCGCCGCGGATACCGCCTTTTGCGTGAGGGAGAGGGCTTCGTCAAGGTTCTCTCCGCCTCCGGGCATATCCGCATATGTGTATCCGAGATTATTCATCATCATCGGATCGTTTGGCATCAGATCGTAGGCTGCTTTGTGATAGGTGAGGGCCTTGTCGAGATCGCCTAGGCTTCGATAAGCCATCGCGATGATGGTGTTCAGTTGCGCTTTGTCGTAGTTCGAAGCGTTGGGACAGCCATTTAGACCCTGATGGGCGTAATAGATCGTTAACTCGGGATGGTTCAGATCGCTAGTGGTTTCACACACCAATTCATAGATGATCGGATTGGTGGGGGACTTCGCAATGGCCTGGTTGAATTTGGCGGTGGCGTTCGCGACGTCGTTTTTAGCTAAAAAAGACCTGCCTTGCGCGATTTCGGGAGGTGGAACGAACTCATTAAACGGAAAAACATTCCTGCCGCATCCCGCAAGGAATGCAGCAAAAAATATCACCGACATGATTATCAAATATCTTTTGCTCTTCATTCTTAAATCTTTCTCTCAGGGACAATTACGTTATCCAATAAAAAACGCCTATGCATAAAACCTTCGGGCATTCACACACCCATATGGTATACGTTCCTTATCCCATGTAATTGCACCATTCAGTCAAGAAGACCGTCCCGATGGTGAAAACACCTCGAACACCCATTCAGCTTTTCGTCGGATGGTTGAATCCGTCTTCATCGGCTAGTTGGAAAACAAGCCAACGGACTCCATTCTATGTAATCTTCCATATAATAGCCAGTAGCAATTGCAATCCGTTAAATGTTCCATGCATAATCACGGAGGTCCACAGATTTCCCGATTTCTCATATGCATAGGCGAGAATCACCCCAACGGGAAATACCGAAGGTATAAGCAACGGACCACCGTGCACGAGCGCAAAAACCGCCGAGCTAAGAATAATCCCGGCGATGACGCCGTATCGTTTTTTTGCTGCATTATAGAGAAAGCCTCTGAAAAAGAACTCCTCGCCTATCGGCGCCACCACCGTTCCCATGACCAAAAGAATAATCCCTAACAGCGGCGTCGAGATATCGTGGTTGACAAGGTTCCCATTGCCCAGTTGATTGTTCAAATGGACAAGGCGGGTGTATGCTCTGACACCGAGAAAATGCCGAATTGTGATATTCAGCAAGGTGTTAAAGCTCCACCCAAATCCCAGAAGAACAAGACCATAACAAAACGCTTTTATTGCATCGCGGCGTTTAAGCGACAAGCGAAAGCCAATGGACGATAAAGGCTCTCCATACACAACCACTATGTAGAATACGGGTATAAAGACCAATAAAATATTCTGAGGAAGCAAGGAAAGCAATACAATGTCGTTGAGGAAATGCTGATAATGCGATTTGAAAATCCACGTGCGCAAAATGCTCAACGCCATGTCACTGCATATGAAGAAAACGAACATGCCCGCAATGATTACCTGACCGGCGATCCATACATGGACGAGACTCCACTTTTCGGCGAAAAGGCTTTTCCCGGAGTATTTTATGCGGTGAAGCTTGTCAAGAAGCATCAATATCAAATCGAATAGAATTACGCCTAGGAATATTAGATTAAAAAGGTTTCTCGACATGATCGAAGCCTCAAAGGAGTTCGTTTGGATTGTTTTCGCTCGTTAACCGCAGGAATACGTCCTCGAGGGTTTTATCCTCGCCGGGGTTCAGATTTAATAGATCCTCCAGCGCTCCACACGTCAAAATCCTGCCGTGATTTATGATGGCGAAACGGTCGCACAGATGCTCCGCGATTTCAAGAATATGGGTGGAGAAGAACACCGTGCCGCCATGATCGGCGAAATGGCGTAAAACATCGCGCAGTATGCGCGCACTTCGCGGATCCAGCCCGACGGTGGGTTCATCCAGAATTATGATCGAGGGATTATGGATCAACGCCCCCGCCAGAGCGATCTTCTGTCGCATTCCACGGGAGTATCCCTGGATAAGGTCATGCTCCTTATCCTTGAGTTCGAAGAGATTAAGCAGCGAGTCCATTTTCTCTCTCAATCCCTCCTCCGGAACATTGTAGATATCCGACATGAAGCGCAGGTACTCCCCGCCTGTCAGCTTGTCGTATAAGTAGGGGTTGTCGGGGATATAGCCAAACAGGCGTTTCGCTTCAATGGGAGATTCGCGGATATCATAAGGACCGACCTTGGCGAAGCCCGACGTGGGACGAATAAGCCCGGTGATCATCCGTATCGTGGTGGTTTTTCCCGCGCCGTTCGGTCCCAGAAAACCGAATATCTCGCCCGCCCTGACGGAAAGCGAAAGGGAATCCACCGCACGAAACTTCCCGTAATCCCTGGTCAAGTTCGTGCATTCGATTAACGGTATGTCCGGCTGAGCATTTTGGTGATTAAGATAGGGTTCAGTCAATGTTTCGTCCTAATGACGGCGGGAACGAGCATCCCCCGCGTCATCAGACGAGAGGTTAATTCACGAGAATGGTTCTCTGCGATGCTATGAAATCCCGACCGGTATTATCTTGCAGCCATATGGATATGTAATATAAGCCTGGTTTGCCGGCGTCGCTGAGGTTCACCGTGACATAGAAGATACCTGAATTCGTAAAAATCACCGGTTCCGGCGTAACATAACCTCGCGGGTAGTATGTGGCGAATGCCGGAGGCATTCCGTAACTCCGCGTCATTCGCAATTCCTCAACGCTCATCGGGGAGGGAGTGTCATCCCTGCCAACCGTCACAGCCCTGAAACGGTAATCGCCAATGATTCGTCCCGCCACGGTTACATTGGCGCCCACATCGGCAATCGTTGGAAGATTATATACTTTAATCGCATCATTTACAAACTCTTGGGTGTTTGTTATCACTTCCGCATTCGCCGTTTTGGATTTCGCCAAGGCAATCCCCACTCGAGTGTGATTCGGGTCAAGAATGTTCCTGCGATGACCGTCATCCGGTGGCGTTTCATTCATATAAGTCGATTCGATATCCTCAATCTCTTTGCGGGTGAAAGTGGGATTCGCCTCCAACTGCATGGGCCCTTTGGGCTCGTTTCCGTAATAATGCATTCCAAGATAAACGTTTTCCTCGTCGAAGCCGGAGCCCCCCGCATCATTGTATCTCTCTTCCGGCAGTTTGCCTTCTCTGTCCCAATGTGCCAGATAACAGTATTTCGCCATCTCCTCGGCATGTTTTTGACCCGCATTCGTGGCGATGAGGTCCATCGTAACGGGATTCAATCCGTGGCTTATTCGATCCTGATTGATTAAATCGAGCATGTACTTGCGAGCCTCCGCAAGTGACATGAGATTATTCGTCTGTCGGCTGTGCGCATTGTCGGTGAAAACAAACAGGCAGAATATGAAAGCGAAGAGGGAGAGGATGACGTTTCCCCGTTTCATTTATGGATAGCCTCCGAGAAAATTCCGTTCTCAAGGTTTTTTCCATACGGGGAAGGTCCGTTTAATCAGTTATTTTGCGGGTTGGGTGATAACCATTCTATCGATCCCTGAATAATCCTTTCTCAACTCGAGAAGCTTCCAGCCATGTCGATGTAAGATTTCGGGAGCCTCCTCGCCCATTCCCGCGCCGATCTCGAATGCGAGGGTTCCGCCAACCTTCAAAGTCTGTTTCGCCGCGTCAAGCAGTTTTTCTATGACTTCCCATCCGTTCCATCCGCCATCAAGGGCGGATTTCGGTTCGTATTCTCTTACCTCCGGCTGAAGGAATGGGAATTGGCTACCGGGGATATAAGGGGGGTTGCTCACAATGATATCCGCGATATTCCTTCCAATTCCCGCAAGAAGATCGCATTGCACGCAGGATATCCTTTTATCCACCCCATGTCTTATGGCGTTTTGTCTGGTGATGCATAGGGCGTTCCGATGGATATCGATGGATATTACATGAACCTGAGGGTGATTGACGGCTACGGAGATGCCGATGCATCCCGTTCCGGCGCCCACGTCGATGATTACGGGATGGTTCCTTTGTCCGAGGGATTGAAGGACGTAATCAACCAGCAACTCCGTTTCCGGTCTTGGCGTCAAGGTATCTTTGCTGACCGCAAACTCAAGCCCGTAAAACTCCTGAAAACCCCGTAGATACGCCATGGGTTCTCTGGCGGATCGGCGGAGTATTAAGCTCATGAAGGAATCAATTTGATCTTGTGAAAGGGGAAGTTCCGGATGAGCTATCAGAGTGATTTTGTCCATCCCAGTGGCGAGAGTCATCAGGATACGCGATTCCATCGCGGCATTTTCCACTCCCGCCTCGATTAAGGCGTTTTCTCCCTTTCTCAGGCAATCCTCAACGGTGGCATCGGAAAACACGACGGGCGCACCTCATCATCCTAATCTATTCGGCTATCCAAACGCATCTTTTCCGCCTGATCCGCCGTGGTCAAGGCATCGATGAAGGCTTGGATGTCCCCATCCAGAATGCCGGGGATATTGTAGATGGTCAATCCGATACGGTGGTCGGTGACTCTGCCATCCGGGAAGTTGTATGTTCTCACTTTTTCGGAACGATCACCGGTTCCGACCATCGAACGTCGTGTTTCCGTTCGAGCCTCGGTGCGCATCTGCAATTCTCGTTCGTATAGCTTGGACCGAAGTATCCTGAACGCTTTTTCCTTGTTTTGGAGCTGGCTGCGCTCATCCTGACATGTTACGATCAATCCTGTCGGCTTGTGAACCAAGCGTATGGCGGTGGCGACTTTCTGCACGTTCTGACCACCAGCGGAAGAGGAGTGGTAAACATCCATTTCAATGTCGTTCGGGTTGATCTCCACTTCCACGTCCTCCGCTTCCGGGAGCACAGCCACGGTGGCTGTGGAGGTGTGTATTCTGCCTCCCGATTCCGTCGCAGGAACCCTTTGCACGCGATGCACGCCACTTTCGAACTTGAGTTGGCTATACGCCCCCTTGCCCTTTACGGAGAACGAAACATCACTGTATCCACCGATACCCGTCTCCTGCATGTTCAGCATTTCGATTTTCCACCCTTTTCGCTCCGCATATCTGATATACATGCGTAAAAGGTCACCTGCGAAAAGAGCCGCCTCCTCTCCACCGGCAGCCGGACGAATCTCCACAATTACATCCTTGTCATCGTTTGGATCCTTGGGCAACAGAAGCAGTTTGAGTTTCGCCTCGATCCGATCCCGTTGATCTCGCAAATCCGCAATCTCGGATTCCGCCAAATCCCTCATCTCGGGATCTCCCAGAAGCGATTCCGTGTCTTCAATCCGTTTGAGAGTTTGCTTGTAGTTGCGATAGGTCGTCACAACCTCCTCGAGATCGCCCCAGGCTTTGTGAATTTGATGGTACTGGCGGATGTCACTTATGACATCCGGATCCATCATCCGCTTGCCTAGCTCTTCATATCGAGCTTCCAACGCCTCCAGTTTTTCGCGGGCTTGTTCCAGGGACAAAACATACCTCCTATTTTTTCGATCGTCTATAGTGTATCCCAAAGCCAAAAGGACATTCAATCAGGGCTTGCGAAGCGCTAACTCTAAATATCCGCTCATCCTCTTCATGGGATGTTGCAAGTACGTATCCATATATATGCCAAAGCGGGCGCATGCGCTTTCCCGGGGGGGCGTCTAATCCCAATTATCTCGCCGATTGAAGTATGGGTGTGATACGGGCTAGTGAAGAACCGTTGCTTATTCTGTTGTGCGTTGTCTCAAGGAGGGACTCGCGTTTTTCCAAAGTCTGAAAGAAATTGAAACAACAGTCCGATGCGGTCAGACAACCATTCCGGTTAGGGATTCACTTTCCGTTTGGAGCTGGATGACCTTTTGTAACGCAGTCAGCGCCACCTCCACTTGTGTCTGATCCGGTTCTCTTGTGGTGAGTCTCTGCGTCCATAATCCGGGAGCCAGGAATGTGCGCGATATAAAGGAGTTTCGCCGCTTGCCGGACCACTTGATCACTTCATACGAAAATCCCGCCACCACGGGTATCAGGGCGATATGAAGTGCAAGGCGCATGAGATACATCGGAGGGCGCGGAAAGAGGGAGTGCACGAGGATGCTTGCAAGCAATACGACTATGATGAAGCTTGTTCCGCAGCGGGGGTGAATTCTGGAGGATTCCATGCAGTTCTCCAGAGTAAGCTCTTTGCCCGCTTCAAGCGTATTGATCGCCTTGTGTTCCGCGCCGTGGTATTCGAAAACGCGACGCACATGCTCCATGCGATTGATCAACCCGAGGTATAGGAGAAATATGGAGATTCGTATCAATCCATCAACGACATTCAGAGATACCTGCACGGGGTAGGGGAGCATGCGATGGATCGGTATGTGCAATCTCGCTTGAATGAGTTGGGTTAGCAATGTGGGAATCGCTAGGAACAGAACAATCCCAAAGCATACGGCGAACACCATGACGGATCCTATGGCGATATCGTTTATCCGTTTGTTCTTGGCGAGCGTGGGATCATCCTTTCCTTTCTCATGCGTGGCATTTCCCTCGGATAGCGCATCCGCCTGTATGGACGCGGAAAAATTCAAAGCCTTGATTCCTAAAGCCATGGCGTCGATCAAAGCCAAAGTGCCCCGTAAAAAGGGTTTGTTAAGGAATTTCAGCTTTCCGACGATGGATTGCTCCACCTGCTCGTCCTTGACAATGATTTCCCCGTCCGGTTTGCGGCATGCGATGGCGAAGAAACGGGAACTGCGCATCATCACGCCTTCAATCACCGCTTGACCGCCATATTGTAGGATGTCACTCAATTTCGCACCTCATCCCTATATTCCACGAAGCGAAGAAAAAAGGAGAACCACGCTTAGAATCATGGGTTTGGCATCATGCGCTTTTATCGATGCAGTTTCGAAACGCATCCCATCCGCATGATAAAAGGACGCAACACGATCGCTTTGATGTGTAATACGAAACACACAATGCGTATGTTACGTCCTGTTTTGGAAGCGCATGCGTTTATATCTTGCCGGACGGATACCGCCTTATCAACCCTTCATCTTATACTTCTGAAGGAATTTCTCAACTCTTCCTTCCGTGTCCACGATCTTTTGTTTGCCCGTATAGAACGGATGGCAACTGGAACAGATTTCCACCCGAATAACCGGCTTGGTGGATCGTGTCTCGAAGGTGTTTCCGCAAGCGCAGGTAACGATGGCCTTCTGATATTGCGGGTGGATACCCTCTTTCATTGTCTTTAAGCCCCTTTGAATGCGTGTTCATGCATCGTTTATACTTTGCCATTTCTATTATAGCCGATTTCCAAGCGGAATTAAAACAGAAAAAACTATTGAAATGTGTGTGAACAAAACCCATCAATTGTGGATAATAATAAGGGATGACATTTTCATCCAAGAAGGAGGAATTGATAGATGAAATTCAGAGTGTTTCTTGCGTTCGCCTGTGCGCTCACTTTGGCGCTCGGTATCAGCTCGTTGTCCCTTGGAAAGGCCAAACCGCATTGGAAGCCGAAAGCCAAGAATGAAAAGGTCAATGCCAATACCAAGAAGATGATTGAACTGGGCGAAAAAGTGTACGCGGAGAAAAAGTGCGACATGTGCCACGCCATCGGCAAAAAGGGCGGCAAAATCGGTCCTAACCTCATGCATGTCGGTAAAACTTGGAAACCTGAGAGATTGGCTCTCATGATTCGTGACTCTAAGAAAATCAATAAGAAGAGCATCATGCCTCCCTACGGCCCGAAGCAGATAAATGCGCAGCAATTGAAGGAGTTAGTCGCCTATCTTTCCAGCCTGAAATAACCGCGCTTATCTCATAACCCCATCTGCGAGGATTCCGCGAAGGCGTCATGGACGTCTTCGCGGAATCCTCGCTCCATTTTCATTACGGAGCGCATTTGAACCCCGACATCTCCATTCTTATAGTCAATTACAATACCTGTGCGATGCTGCGGGAGTGCCTCGAGGCGATTCCAGCGGCGACCAAGGACTTTTCATATGCGATTTTCGTGTGGGATAACGCCTCTTCGGATGGCTCCGTCGAGATGATCCGAGAGGGTTTTCCTGAGGTTCGCCTAGTGGAGAGCCGCTCCAATCTTGGGTTCGCTCGCGCCAACAACAGACTGATGGAGATGACGGATCCGAACTATTATCTTTTACTGAACCCGGACACCATACCTCGACCGGGTTCAATCTCGGAGTTGAAGCGTTTTTTGGACTCCCACTCAGACGCAGGGGCGTGTGGTCCGATGCTCTTGCATCCGGACGGTTCGTTGCAAACCAACGGCGGGGATTTCCCAGCCATTCGGGACGATTATTACAGCCTGTTTGCCGGACGAACCGCCCGAATGCGGAGAAAACGAGACGATTACAACACTATTTGCGAGGTGGATCAGGTTTCGGGGGCGTGCCTCATGGTTAAAAACGAGGTCGTACGCAACGTGGGGGGTATGAACGAGATATTTTTTCTCTTCTCCGAGGAAGTGGAATGGTGCCATAGAATTAAGAAAGCTGGATACAAAGTATTTTACGTGCCTGAGGCGAAGGTGGTTCACCATTGGATGGGGAGCGTGCGGAAGGATTCGAGACGGATGGCGAGACAATACCTTAAGAGCAGGTTCCTCTATTATCGACTCACCGGAGGTTGGGCCTACGCCGCCTTAGCGTTGCCGGCGCTCGCCTTGGGGCTGATCAAAAGCGAGTTGCTGCATATCGGATCCTCCGTGAAAAGAGCTTTGCGCTCATAGTCTCTTCCATTCGCATTTAGCCGGCATTTCGTTCAGGTATACTTGAAAACATGAAGACAATTCCGAATTTGGAAAGTCGCTCCTCGTAGGCTGATTTTTGGAGTTACCTCCCTTTAATGACTGGGAAAGACGAGTGAAATGAAAGTCGCCATGCTGACAACCGTAGGGGATCATTGCGGCATCGCCAACTACACACGAGAGTTGGTGGCTGAGCTGTCGCAATTGGTGGAATTGAGCGTGGAGCCAATAGAACCCGGCAAACAGGAGATGGCTCATTATCAGGCTCAGGCGGAGAGATTAAACGAGGCGGATCTGATACATATTCAGCATGAGCACGGATTTTGGGGGGGGATCATGCCCGGGTCCAGCGCTTTCTGGAACATGCGATATCTGCTTAAAAAGCCTGTGGTGATTACCGCTCACACCACCTATTCCTTGGCGGAGATGCTCCGTTACAAGGAGGAAAAACGATTAATCCATAAGCTTGTGAAGTGGATGCTACTGAAAAACGTGAAGTATCGCGACAGCGTGGAGATCGCCCCTTTTGTCACCGGAGAGTGTATTGTGTTAACGGAAGCCGGGCGCGATATCCTTGTTTCTCGTGGAGCGAAGCCGGAGGATGTGCATGTGATCCCGGCAGGCGTCCCTCACACTTTCCCCGCCCCTACTCAGGGGAGCGTCATGCGCGATCGGTTTCACCTGGAGGACAATCGTCTTATTACGCTGTTCGGTTTTATCAACCCCTCAAAAGGTTATGAACTCGCCTTGCATGCATTACTTGATCTTCCCGAGGAATTCACACTGGTGATCGCGGGAGGGGTGCGCATTCCGACCGAAAAAATGTGGGAGGAAGATTTGGTGGCGCGCATCGCCTCCTTGAAACTGGAAAAACGAGTGGTGATCACCGGTTTTTTATCGGAGGAGGAGATTGCAGAGATGATGGCGGCGACGGAGGTGGTGATTATCCCGCAAATTCAAGCAACCGGCTCCTACTCCGTCATGATGGCAATCGCTTACGCAAAGCCTATTGTCGCCTCGGATCTGGCTTGTTTCAAGGAGATACAGCGGAGGCATCCATGTCTTCGCCTCTTTCGGGCGGGTGATGCCGATCATTTCACCGCCTGTTTGAAAGGGGTTTTGAAGAATCCCATTGGTCAAAAAGAGCTAATCGAACGCACTCAGGAGTACGCAAAGACACACCAATGGCGAAATGCGGCGTTGCAAACTCTGGAGGTGTACCAAAAGGCGTTGGCGACAGGGTAAAAAAAGATTATGCCCCTCTCATTTCAGCAGGATTTCAACATCGTGATGATCGCCCCTCGGAAGGATCAGTGCGGCATCAGCGATTATAGCGATTATCTGATGGACGCACTGAGCAAAAGGGTGACACGGATTCGCAGGACCGATTGGGAGAACTATTCCCCTGAAAATGACCGTGCGGATTTGATTCACGTCCAACATGAATACTTTCTATTCGGCGGCGTCGCGCCTTGGAGGAACAGATGCGGCCATTTTTTGAAAAGCGTGGGTTCCCCTGTGGTTTTGACCGCTCATGAGTTTCTCCCATCCACTGGAAATTCGCTGCGATCCCTCATGATACGTCTCACCAACCGATCCAATTTCATGCACCCCATCATCAGGCGAATCGTTGTGCATACGTCCCAGGACAGGTATTTGATGACACTCTCGGGAATCCCCCTTGAAAAGGTACAATTGATTCGTCACGGAGTTCCATCCCCTCCTGCGTTGCCCTCATCCCTCGCGATGAAACGGGAATTTGGGTTGGCGAATCAGTTCATCGTCACGATATTTGGCTTTCTTTCACGTAAAAAGGGGCATATGGACGCCCTAAGGGCTCTCTCCCTTTTACCGAAGGACATCCATCTGATTTTTGCCGGGGGGAGGCATCCCGACGATCGAACGAATTACGTTCAGCTCATCGAGAAGGAGATAACCGCAAGGGGATTGAATGATCGAGTTCGAATTACGGGGTATCTTAATAGGGAAGAGATATATAAGTGGATGGCCGCAACAGACCTAATTCTGGCTCCGTTCCTCCACACAAGCGGATCCGGTTCGCTTGCCATGGCGTTTTCATGCGCCAAGCCCATATTGGCTTCGGATATTCCTCCCAACATGGAATATCTAGAGGATACGCCGGATTGCATTAGAGTATACCCAGCAGCACACAGTGAGAAGATGGCGGATATCATCAAGACTTTGGCGGGGGATCCGTCCCAGAGAGAGACATTAACATCCGCAGCCGGGGAATACGCTCGGAAACATTCATACTCGAGCATGGCGGAGGAGACGATGGCGCTCTATCGAACTCTTCTTTCGGAGGCGTAAGAGGGATGCGAATAGGGATTGACGGAAGGGCGCTTACCGGCAGGTATACTGGTGATCGTACCTATTGGTTGAATATCATAAGATCCATTTTAAATCTTTCCAAGGAGAATCCGCGCGAAAAGGACGAATATTTCGTCTATTCTCGTTTGCCGATCCCCGACGGCATCCTTCCGGATGTTCCCAACCTGAAGATTCGAGTGGTGCCTGCGAATAACGATCGCATCTGGACGATCTTCACCTTTCCAAAAGCTTTGAAAATGGATGGCATGGATATCGGGCACACCCAGTACACCATTCCCATTCGCCCTCCCTGTCCGATCATCACCACCATTCACGATATCTCTTTTCGCCTCTACCCCGAATGGTTTCCACGCAAACATCGCCTGCTTTTGAATCTTTCCGTGCCCCCTGCCATGAGAAGGGCGAAGAAGGTGATCACCGTTTCTGAAAGCTCCCGAAGAGATATCATTAGGATATATGGGTTGGAGGAATCCAAGATCGTCGCCATTCCGGAGGCGGCGGGGTCGGAGTATGGACCGGTGCCGAAGGATTTGGCGAGGGAAGTTGTGAGGAATCGATTCGGAATTACCGATCCGTTCCTAATCACCGTGGGAGTGTTGCAGCCACGTAAAAATCACTCCATGCTGATCGAAGCGTTCGCTCGCGCCAGGCGGCAGGCCGGGCTTCCTCATAAGTTGGTAATAACGGGTAAAAAGGGATGGGAATGGGAAACCTTGATCCGGCAGGCTGCGCGTTTGAATGTGGCGGACGCGCTGATTTACACCGATTACGTTGAAGATGAGAATCTCCCCCCACTCTACTCGTCGGCGGATGGTATGGCGTTTCCATCCCTTTACGAGGGGTTCGGATTGCCCCCCCTCGAAGCGATGGCATGCGGAACCCCGACCCTTGTAAGTGACGCCCCGGCAATGCCGGAGGTGGTTGGTGACGGGGCTTGGGTTTTGCCTAAAATGGACGCCGTGGCATGGGGCGATGCGATTGCGCGCATATTAACGGATGCCGAGATGAGACAATATTGGAGTGAAAAAGGAATAAGACGCGCGGAACAGTTTAGTTGGGTGTGTTCCGCCAAACAAACGCTGGAAGTCTATCGCGAGGTTGCCGGCGTCTCCGTTCCCGGATAGCGCGCACCCATTTCATCGTTATTGGAGGGTTAATATGATCGATCCGAAACTACTGGAGCTTTTGGCTTGTCCCGCTTGTGAGGACCGTCCTCCCTTAAGAGAGGATGGAGAGACTCTCGTATGCGACAAATGTCATCGTGCATACCCGATAAGAGATGGGATTCCCGAACTGCTTGTGGAATCCGCGATTATGCCGGAGCCTCCGTCCTCATCCTCGAATAAATAAGTCGGAGATAAAAGAGATGAAATTTTGTTTGCTGCATGGACCAAACTTGAACCTTCTCGGCATGCGCGAGCCGGATGTGTACGGACAGGATTCATTTGACGATATCAACCACAAAATCAAGGATAAGGCTCGATCGATGGGCATCGAGGTGCGCATCTTTCAGTCCAACGCGGAAGGGGAATTGATAGACGCGATCCATGACGCGATGAAGTGGGCGGATGCAATCATACTGAACCCCGGAGCGTATACTCACTACTCCTATGCAATCCGCGATGCGCTCGCCGCCGTTCGTATCCCAACGATAGAGGTGCATTTGACCAACATTCACTCGCGTGAAGAGTGGCGGAGCAAGTCGGTTGTATCTCCTGTAACCAACGGTCAAATCATAGGCTTTGGAACCAACAGTTATCTTCTGGCGCTGGAAGCCGCAAAAACACTGGTAGAGGAGAGCCATCGATAATGGATAGATTAACCTTGGCGCGCGAGGCGATGCATGGCGCTTCGTTGAACGCCATGCTCGTAACGAACATACACAATATACGTTGGTTAAGCGGTTTCAGCGGATCTAGCGCGGTGATACTTTTAACGGATGCGCGCCAAATCTTCCTGACCGATTCTCGCTACACCTCGCAAGCCCGAATGGAGTGCAAGGGATGGGATGTTTTTCAAATAGAGAAGAGTTATCCCGAAGAGATCGCCGACAGGCTGCGTCAGGACGGCGTGACGAAACTGGGTTTTGAATCGGATCACATCTCCTGGAAAAACTGGAAAACCTACGCGGACGCCCTCGGCTCGGTTGCGGAGTTCACGCCATGCTCGCAGATCATCGAGAACCTTCGCATGATAAAGGATTCCAGGGAGATTAAGATTATTCGCGAGGCGTGCAGGGTGGCGGACAAAGCGTTTGAGGGCGTTTTGCCATTCATACGACCCGGAGTCACCGAGCGAGATGTGATGCTTGAGTTGGAATTCAGCATGCGGAAAATGGGCGCGGATGTGGCTTTCGACACCATCCTCGCCTCCGGACCTCGTTCCTCGTTGCCGCACGGTCACGCCACGGACCGAATTCTACGGGAAGGTGATTTTGTCACCATGGATTTCGGCGCCAAAGTGGATGGGTATTGCTCCGATATTACGCGCACGGTGGTGTTGACGCGCGCGAATAAAGAGCAGAGAAAGGTCTATCGCACGGTTTTGGATGCATTGAACCAGGCGATAGAGGCAATAAAACCCGGTGTTCTTGGCAAGGATATCGACTTTATTGCGAGAAATCACATCCGATCCGAAGGATACGGAGCCTATTTCGGACATGGTTTGGGGCACAGCATCGGTTTGGAGGTGCACGATGGACATGGCTTCTCTCCGAAAAGCGAGACGGTTATGACGGAAGGGATGATCCTGACGGTGGAACCGGGAATCTATATCCCTGACTGGGGGGGCGTTCGAATTGAGCAGGATGTCCTTGTGACTTCGGAGGGCCATAAGGTGTTAAATCGCGTCCCGACAAGGATGATGGTTTTGTAACAGGAGAACGAGGCGACCTCTTCTTCCATCAATCCAATTGTACGCTCGCGGCAAGGCATATGGCGACGCGGGAGTTTTTTTAATCCAGCGAGATGCTATTGGCAATCCGCGGGCTTCGTATCACTTCGTCATTCACGACGGAGCCATCAGCGAAATGAATGATCCGATTCGCATGCTCCGCCACAGTTCGTTCATGCGTGACGAGTATGATGGTTTTTCCTTCGGCGTTGAGTTTTTGGAAGATGGCGAGGATATCCTCCCCGGTTTTGCTGTCAAGGTTACCGGTTGGTTCATCCGCAAGGATGATGGAAGGGTTGTTCACAAGAGCGCGAGCGATGGCGACGCGCTGTTGTTGTCCGCCGGAAAGTTGATTGGGTTTATGGTGCATGCGAAATTGCATCCCCACTGCGGCAAGCGCCTCCTCTGCGGCGTATTTGGGAAACGAACCGTTTTTGTAGAGGAGTGGTAACTCGACGTTTTTCAGAGCGTTCGCATGAGGAAGCAGATTGTAGGTCTGAAAGACAAATCCAATCAAACGATTTCTTATTTCCGCCAGTTTCGTATCCGGGCTTTTTGATACGTCCACGCCTTGTAAAAGATAGGTCCCTGAGGTGGGTCGGTCAAGGCATCCCAATATGTGCATGAAGGTTGACTTGCCCGAGCCCGACGGACCCATGATCGCTACGAAATCCCCCTTCTTGATGGACAGATTTATCTCTGTGACAGCATGCACTCTCATTGCGCCCGTTTCATAAAAGCGGCTTAGATCATGGGTCTCTATCAAAGATGTGTTCGGGGAGTTCGCTATTTGTCTTCCTTCCAATCCTTTATTTTTCTAAGGCTGTGCCGATCGAGGTAGTTGTGAAACTCTTTTATCTCTTTTTCGCTGATTTTGCCTAGCTTCTCGAAACGTATTTTTTCGTCCGGCTCGATTTCCGTCACATTGTCGCGGAGCAGGCTGTCATCCCATTCCTCTTGTTTGATAAAATGCTCGCCAAGCTTCTTGCATCTGGAGCAGCGATATTTGATATACACATAGCTTGGTCCATACTGCCGGACGTAGTAATTGCGCTGCATGATATCCTTGCTGAAAATCTTTTGCCCGCAGTGGCACTTTAATGTGACTTTCATATTTTCTCGCCTCCATTCCTGTGAATGATCTGGGTGGTATCAAGGACTGGAGATTAGGTAAGGTTCCATCCGTTTCGTTCATACCGAATGCCCAGGGCGGGGGTCGAACCCGCATGCCTTGCGGCGAGGGATTTTAAGTCCCTTGTGTCTGCCTATTCCACCACCTGGGCGTTTCATGAATAGTATATTCCCTAACATTCATGAAGTCAACAGGATAAAGCCGGATCAGCGCGATAGGAGAGGAATGAAACTCTTGATTGAAGTAATATGGTATTATAATACTTGAATTGCCTCTTCGAGGAGTTAATCATGCTCACCTGCCTAAAGTTGACGGACGCCGCCGCATTGGCGTTGCATTCCGTGGATTATATCACCGCTCATCCGGGTCGATTGATCTCCACTAAGGAGATCGCGGATAACTTGGAGGCGTCAACTCACCATTTGGCGAAGGTGCATCAAAGGCTCGTCAGAGCGGGGATTCTCACGGCTGTACGCGGACCGCACGGAGGCTTTCGACTCGCAAGAGAGGCGAAGGATATTCGACTCATAGAGGTGATCGAGGCGGTGGAGGGTCCGTATCTTCCAAGCAACTGTCTTCTCGGAAGAACAGATTGCCTTCGTGAAAGCTGTATTCTGGGTGAATTAACCAAGGAGATAAATCAGAAGGTTCTTTCCTTTTTTATGGAAAAGACTGCGGCGGACCTGCATGGCTCGTTGGATACGCCAAGTTCGAAGCGATCCTGACGAGAATTCACCCGATCGTATCAACCAATTAAAAAGAAGGGATCGGATAAATCGCATTTTGTTCGATCCAAAATAAGGAGAAGAGAATGTTTTGTTATCAATGCGAGCAGACATTTCGTGGATCAGGATGCGTGGATGTGGGAGTTTGCGGCAAGGATCCAATTACCGCCAACCTTCAGGATTTGCTCATCTACGCAACCGAGGGAGTTTCACAATACGCATATCACGCTCGATTATTAGGCGGCAAGGATAAAGAAGTTGATCTGTTTATGCTTCAGGCGTTGTTTACGACGGTGACAAATGTGAATTTCGATCCGGAGCGAATGCAAAAGCTTCTGTTAAGAGCGGGAATGATGAAGGAGAAAGCCAAAGGGCTATACTTGCAGGTTTGTAGGGAGAAGGATCAAAAACCGGTTGATCTCCAGGGACCCGCCAAATGGGAGCCCGCCCCCGATATGAACGGGCTTTTGGAGCAGGCTGAGGATGTGTCCATTGAGGAAAGACGCAAAAAATACGGCGTTGAACTGGCGGGATTGCAGGAGCTTTATCTTTATGGTTTGAAGGGCGCCGCAGCATATTTGGATCATGCCGTCATCTTAGGATACGAGAATGATCAAATCTTCAACGAGATGCATGAGGCCTTGAACTATTTGGCGTCCGTCGAACCGGTTCAGGAGGAGCTGCTTCGCAGATGCCTGGCGATGGGTGAGATCAATTACAGGGTGATGGAGTTACTGGACCGGGCGCACACCACCACTTTCGGGCATCCGGAACCGACGCCTGTTCGCATCGAGCCGTTGAAGGGCAAAGCCATCCTCGTATCCGGACACGATCTCAAGGATTTGGAAGAGCTTCTGAAGCAGACGGAAGGATTGGGGATCAATGTCTACACCCACGGGGAGATGCTTCCCGCTCACGGATATCCGAAACTGAAAAAATATCCTCACTTGGTCGGAAATTACGGAGGCGCGTGGATGGATCAGGGGAAAGAGTTTGATATGTTCCCGGGCGCCATTCTGATGACCACCAACTGCATACAAGAGCCGAAGCCCGGTTATATCGACCGGATATTCACGTGCGGGATGGTGGCATGGCCTAATGTAAGGCACATACCTAATCGGGATTTCAAGCCCGTGATCGACGCAGCGCTTGCAGCCCCGGGTTTCGCGGAGGATGGAGAGGATAAGACGATACTTGTGGGTTTCGGGCGCAACGCCGTGATGAGCGTGGCGGATAAGGTGGTGGAAGCCGTTAAGAGCGGGGCGGTGAGGCATTTCTTCCTCGTCGGCGGATGCGACGGGGCTCGCCCCGGTCGCGACTACTACACTCAGTTCACTGAAAACGCCCCGGAGGACACGATCATCCTGACGCTTGCTTGCGGCAAGTATCGTTTCAACAAATACGACTTCGGCGAAGTGGCAGGCTTGCCTCGTCTTTTGGATATAGGACAGTGCAATGACGCCTATTCGGCAATACAAATCGCCTTGGCGCTCGCGGATGCGTTCCAATGCGGGGTGAATGATCTTCCATTGTCGTTGATACTTTCCTGGTATGAGCAAAAAGCGGTCTCGATACTCTTGACATTGCTCTATCTTGGGATAAAGAATATACGCATCGGACCGTCTCTTCCCGCCTTTATAGCGCCGTCGGTATTAAATCTGTTGGTGGATAAGTTTGGACTAACACCCATCACCACCCCGGAAAACGACATGAAGGCGATACTCAACTAGAGCCGTCCTGCAAGCGTTAAACAATAATTCATGGATGGCAAGGGCGAAATATCATTCAATGCCCTTGCCATTCATGCAATAATCAAGCTATAGTGATAACGCAAGTTTAGTAACTAACGTATTTCATAAGTGGTATAATTGAACAAACATGTGAAGGATTCATGGATTCCATGTACGAGCGACAAAAAAAACAATCACGTTTGTCCGACTTCATATCCAGTTTGGCTGGGTTTTGCAGGGGTATGATGGTGACCTTTGTGAATCTGTTCGAGCGTGAAAAGGTCACCATCTCCTATCCTTATGAGAAGCGGACGGTATCGCCGAGATATAGAGGGCTTTTTTATTTGCCTTACGATGAGGAAGCGGGACGGTTAAAATGCGTCGGATGCACCTTATGCGCCCAGGCGTGCCCCACCAATGTTATCAGCATGACGAAGTTGGGTGCGGGAAAGCATGCGGGTGTCAGCGAATTCACTATGGATCTGGGGCGATGCATGTTTTGTGATCTTTGCATAGAGGCGTGCCCGTTTGATGCGATTCATATGGGTCCTGTCTATGAACTAGCCACTTACGAGCGAACTGGCAGTGTATTTCGTATTGAGGATTTGGCGCCTGGCGGCAAGGCTCAGGTTGAGAGCAATTCGAAAACGATTAAAGCCGCCCTTGAGGCGGAAGCGGCTCAGAAGGCAAGCGCCGCTCGAAAATCGACCACCACCAACACCGGGGGGCATGCATGAATTCAATCGACGGTCAACTTCCCTTCCTGATTATGTCCGTTCTCACGTTGGGTTCCGCGTTAGTGGTGGTTAGAGTGAGAAATATCGTTCATGCGGGTTTTTGGTTGCTTCCCTGCTTTCTTGGGATTGCGGGCTTGTATGCATTGTTAGAGGCGCATTTCTTTGTGGTCGTTCAGGTTTTAATTTACGTCGGCGCCATTCTGGTGCTAATGCTATTCGCTCTTATGTTAACTCAGGATGTGATGAACCCGAACAATCCTCAAACGAATCGGATGTCTCTGCCGATAGGAATATTTTGCGTCGTGTTCGCGGCAGGGGTTGCAGCGATTTTAACGGGGCATCCGTGGCTGAACAGCCATGAGATCATACTCCCTGCGAGCGTTCAGACGCGTCAATTGGGTCAAGCGCTGATCGGAGAATACGCGCTTCCCTTTGAAATCGCCTCGGTTCTTTTGTTGGCGGCGTTGGTGGGAGCGATCGTTCTGGCGAAATCGGAAAAGGAGCCCCCTCCTCTACCGCTTCCGACGCTGGAGGAGTTGCCGGATACGCAGCCTGAATAGGGTTGCAAACGATTTTCCGGCCTCATGCTGTGCGGGAGCCGTTATCGGGCAAGCAAGACCTAAGGAAACATAATCACACACGAACTCGGGTGGAAAGAATGAATTTAGCTGATTTCCTAGTGGTTGGCGCTCTTTTATTCATGATAGGCGCATATGGCGCGTTTACGCGAAAAAACGCGATCGCGGTTATACTCAGCATTGAGTTGATGTTAAACGCCGCGAACCTCAATTTTCTCTCTTTTTGGAGATTTCTGCATCCAAGCTCAATGGAGCCGCAGATATTCGTTTTGGTGGGAATAACCCTGGCGGCGGCTGAAGCGGCGGTGGGCTTGGCGGTTATTTTAAATATCTACCGCGATTTCGGCACGATAAACGTGGAAGAGATATCGTTGCTAAAGGGGTAGGAATTGCGCTTGAACGAGCGTGGGATTTTGATGTTCCATCTGTCGTGAAAAACCCTTGGTGACGCTCCAGGGGATGAATTTGACGATTATTTTTGCAGGTTCTAAGAATTTATGAATTCAAGGATATAACCTAGGCATGCCCATAATTTGGTTGATACCCCTGGCTCCGCTGATCGGGGCGCTGATCGCCGGAGCTTTGGCATTGACGCGAAAAGCGGAAAAAATTGCGCCACTTTTCACAATCGCCGCCACCCTCTATAGCGGATATATCGCCCTATTTCTCCATAGAGGATATGCGTCCGCCACATGGCTGACCATCGGTGGCTCTTATAGGATCGCTCTGGATGTGAATCTGGACGCTTTAACATTCACCATGGTATGGGTGGTGACGCTTGTAAGTGCGCTAGTGCAGTTGTATTCGATTGGTTACATGGAGAATGAGAATGGCTACGCCCGCTATTTCGCATATGTGAGCGTTTTCACGGCGTCCATGCTAGGTCTGGTGTCGGCGGACAATCTCTTTCAGCTTTATGTGTGCTGGGAGCTTGTAGGGATTTGCTCGTATTTGCTCATAGGGTTCTGGTGGTTCAAACCCTCCGCCGCCAACGCCGCGAAAAAAGCGTTTGTGGTGACGCGCTTCGGAGATGTGGGATTTCTGCTTGGAGTGTTGCTTTTGTCCAGCGCCGCCGGTTCGTTTCAATTCACCGATATCGCTCACACGATGCACGCCATTTCGATGGGGGAGCTATTCACCCCGCTTGTTTCCGCCCGCACATTCCTATGGCTTGCACCGTTACTGCTTTTTTGCGGCGCGGTGGGAAAGTCCGCGCAATTTCCGCTGCACATATGGCTTCCCGATGCAATGGAGGGCCCCACTCCCGTATCCGCTTTGATACACGCCGCCACGATGGTGGCAGCCGGGGTCTACATGGTCACCAGGCTCTTCACGCTTTTCGCCTATGTTCCGGCGGTGACGGAGACGGTGCTTGTTATCGGCATGATCACCGCCTTTTTGTCGGCCAGCATCGCCATCGTCCAGAATGACATCAAAAAGGTGTTGGCATACTCCACCATCAGTCAGCTAGGCTACATGATGCTGGGACTTGGGGCGGTGGGGACGGTGATCGCCCCGTCGGTGAGCGGTGTGTACACCACCGGTCAAACGGCGGCGATGTTCCACCTCACCACTCACGCCATGTTCAAGGCTCTGCTGTTCCTTACAGCCGGAAGCGTCATTCACGCATTGCATCACAGCTCCGATCCTAACGACATGCGCGGAATGGGAGGTCTGATGAAAAGGATGCCCCTCACCGCATGGACATGCTTGGCGGGCGTGCTTGCATTGGCGGGACTGTTTCCGTTCTCCGGCTTTTGGAGCAAGGACGCCATATTTGGCGCATTAGGCGAAGCCTCCGCGAAAGAGCCTGTGGCGATGCTTGCATTGGTGGTTGCAATCCTCGTTGCGGGCATGACGGCGTTCTATTCCTTGCGGTTATGGCTGATGACATTTTGGGGCGAGCCGCGTTCCAAACAGGCGGAAAATGCGCATGAATCCCCGTGGGTCATGACGCTGCCTCTCGTGATACTCGGTGTTCTTTCGGTGTTCCTTGGCGGTTATCTCTATTTCGGCGACCGTTTTGCGAACTCCCTCACGGGTTTGAACATGCCCACGGAACCGTTAAATCCGGTTTTGGCGGGGATATCCACGCTCGTAGCCCTTTTCGGTTTATGGCTTGCCTGGAAACTGTATGCGGTTCGGCGTTTGGAGAAGGATCCGGTTGCCGGTTTGCCCTCGTCAATCTATGCACTTCTCGTGAATCTTTGGTATATGGACGCCTTCTGGAACCGATTTGGAGCCGCGTGGGTTGTCGCCCTGGGCGGAATGGTGGCGTGGTTTGATAGGAACGTCGTGGATCGCATCGTCTCCGGATTGCCCGCCTGGGTGTGCCAACAGGGTGGTTTGGCGATCCGCAAAACCGAATCCGGACAGACGCAAAGCTACGCGGTCACCGTTCTCGCCGCTGTTGCATTCATTCTTGTCACCTTATTGTGGCTGACAAGGTATCTTCCCGGCCCAATGCATCTTACTATGATTACACACTGAATTATCGCCAGGATACATCGCACGATGACACATTGGATACTCACTTTTATCATACTTACGCCGTTGATCGCATCGCTCGTGCTGTTGTTGATCCCAAGGCAACTGAGAACCTTGGTTCGTTTCATCGCGCTTGCGGGTGCGGGGCTTACATTGCCTGCCGCCATTTGGCTTTTCGCCGCTTATAATCGTCAGCTGGCTGGGTTCCAGTTCGAACAGAGGGCGCCTTGGGTTCCATCTCTCGGAATTAGCTATCATGTGGGGGTGGATGGCACCAGCGTTGTTTTAATTCTGTTGACAGCGATTATTATCACCGGGGGGATATTTGCCTCCTGGACACAGAAGTTTCGGACCAAGGAGTTCCTCTCCCTCCTCCTGTTATTGGTGAGCGGTGTTTTTGGTGTGTTCGCATCGAGAGATCTGTTCTTTCTCTTTTTGTTTTATGAGATCGCCGTGTTGCCGATGTATTTGTTAATCGGCGTGTGGGGAACCTCCACGAAGGAGCGCACCAAGGAATATTCCGCAATGAAGTTGACATTGATGCTTCTTGCGGGGAGCGCGTTCATCCTTGTGGCGATACTCGCCCTTTACTTTAACCAGACTCCGCATTCCTTTGACATGAGCGCCATGGCTCAAGCGCATTACGCTCCATCCTTTCAGAAGACCATCTTCCTTTTGGTGTACATAGGGTTCGGCGTGCTCGCGGGTATCTGGCCCATTCACACCTGGTCGCCTGATGGTCACGCATCCGCGCCAACAGCCGTTTCGATGCTTCACGCCGGTGTGCTGATGAAGCTCGGGGCGTATGGCATTCTGAGAATTGGCATGGGGTTGTTGCCGGAAGGAGCGCAGCATTTCGCGTTTCTCGTGGGCGCGATCGCCACGATAAATATCCTGTATGGTGCGTTATCCGCCATGGGGCAAACCGATTTGAAGTACATCATCGCCTATTCGAGCGTGTCCCACATGGGCGTGGTGATGTTGGGACTTGCCTCCCTCAACTCCGTCGGAATTAGTGGATCTGTAATGCAGATGTTCTCACACGGGATCATGACGGGGCTATTCTTCGCATGCGTCGGATTGATTTACGAGAAATCTCACACGCGCAACATTCCCTCCATGGGCGGGTTTGCGAAAAAGATGCCTGGAATCGCCTTGCTAATGACAATTGGAGGCTTGGCGTCGTTTGGTCTTCCCGCCACCAGCGGCTTCATCGCGGAATTTCTTTGTTTCTACGGAATGTGGATGCGGTATCCGATTCTCGCACTGATTTCCGTCGTGGGAATCGTGCTGACCGCGATCTATGTGTTGCGCATGATACAGAAAATATTCCTCGGACACTTTAAGGATGAGATGTATCCCTCGCTTCCGGATGCGAAAACAACGGAATGGGTGGCTATAACGGGGCTAGCGCTTCTGCTATTAGTGGTGGGGCTTTATCCGGAGCCGCTGGTGAAAATGATTGATGTGAGTAAACAAGCCCAGCCCTTTGTGGCGTCCGTCGCGCCAGTGAAGACACCCTCAAAGAATCCATCCGAAAAAATAACCGATGAGACATTTCGCGCGCCCTCCGGAAGCCGCTACATTTTGACTGCAATAAACGGATCTGCGACACATATTAATCCAAACGGTTGGAGTAACGATGCCAAACGATTACAGTAGCCTTCACCCAATTATCTTACTGACCATTCTTGCACTGTTCATCATTATGTTGGATGTCTTTCTCCCGAAAAGGAAGCCAGCCTTTCTTGGTTGGTTGGCGGCGATTGGCGGATTGATTATCCTCTTGATCGATTGGCACTCGCCTGATGCGAAACTTTGGGATGGCTTGGTGAATTTCACCTCCTATTCTCGCGGGTTTGATACCATTTTCCTCTTGACGCTCATTACCGTAAGCATTGGCTCGGTTGCCGAAGAGGGGGTGATGCGTTTCTGCGGCGAGTATTACGGCTTGCTGATATTTTCAACCGTTGGTTTGATGCTGATTGCCTCTTCAGGCGGTCTGCTTATGCTCTATCTCGGCATAGAGTTAACGAGCATGTGCCTCTTTGCGCTCGTCGGTTTCGCGAAACGAGAGAGGCGCAGCGCGGAGGCTGCGTTAAAGATGTTCGTCATTGGGGCGATTGCATCCGCCGTGATGTTATACGGGATCAGTATCCTTTACGGGGTGCTTGGCTCCACTCAGTTTGACCGGATGTCCTTGGCTATGGCTCGTTTGAATGCGGCACAGTCCATGGCGTTATGGCTGGGTGTCGCATTCACATTGGCGGGCATAGGTTTTAAAATCACCGCCGCCCCCTTCCATATGTGGGCTCCGGATGTGTACGAGGGGGCTCCCACCACCATCACCGCGTATCTCTCCACGGCGTCCAAAACCGGCGGAATAGCGGCGCTTTTGCAGTTTATTCTCTTGGGCATGCATTCCGCGTTGTTGGAATGGACTCCGATCATTATGTTGCTCGCCATTCTCTCCATGATAGTGGGGAATCTTGTGGCGTTGGTGCAGACCAATCTCAAGCGTCTTTTGGCGTATTCCGGCATCGCCCAAATGGGATACATCATGGTTGCGATTGCGGGGGCGCAAGCCGCCAATGGCTCCATGAGCGTCGCATCCGTCTATGTGTATCTTCTTCTGTACTCTTTCACGAACGTAGGTGGTTTTTTAATCGCTCAAGCTATCGCCGATGTCACGGGCTCCACGGAGGTGTCAGCATTGAAGGGGCTTCACAGGCGATCCGCACCGTTGGCTTTTGGAATGCTGATAGTTTTATTCTCGCTCGGGGGAATTCCACCTCTCGCCGGGTTCGTGGGGAAGCTCTATCTCTTCGCTGCAGGATGGGGCGGAGGACAGCATCTGCTCGTACTGCTCGGGGCTATCGTGAGTGTTGTGTCGCTTTATTATTATCTTATGGTGGCGTTGCAGGTGTATATCAAGGATCCTCAGGAGAAGAGTCGGATTACGGTGCATAGCTCTCTAAGCACCGCCATATCCATATGCATCGTAGCGACCATCCTTATTGGCGCCTATCCGCGTCCGTGGATTGAACTCGGGCAGTATGCCGCCTCGGGTTTGCAAAGGGTCTCCTCCATGAATATCGCAAGAGCAAAATGAGAGGTGTCTGTTCATTCGGGGGTCCCTTGGGAATATGATCGAAAATAAAATAATTACTTCACACTAAACTGTTGACAAATCGTTAACAAGTCAATATAATAGGTTCAGTATACAGTTTGAGATGGAATTAGTCCGTTTCATACGCTCTGGGGGTGACATGACACACCTCAGAAAGGGAAAAAATGAGGAAAAAAGGTTTTACGTTAATTGAGCTACTCGTCGTTATAGCAATTATTGCTATTCTTGCGGCGATTCTGTTTCCTGTTTTCGCGAAAGCGAGAGCGCAGGCGGAAAAAATCTCCTGTGCGAGTAACCTCAAGCAGATCGGCACCGCCATTATGATGTACACGCAGGATTTTGATGAGAGTTATCCCTCCGTCAACTACGGTGGTATGTGGGCCACCCCAACATGGCAGCAATGGGGTTGGGCGTATCTATGGCCGATGTGGCAACCGTACATCAAGAATTGGCAGCTTTACACCTGCCCGAGCGCACCCGCTAATCAGAACATTGTGGGTCCAGCGGGTCAGCAAGTCAATTTGAGTTACGCCTACAGTGAATATCTATACAATAATGGCTACGGTTGGAGCAAAATGGCGGCGCTTGCGGGCTCGCCCCATGGCGTTGCGGGGGTCGCTATCCTTGCGGACAGCCGTTTCCCGGGTATCTTCAACGACTGGGATAATGGCGGCACGGGCAATGGCACCGCATATCCGAACGATTATCTGGGGCGCGTATTGCTTGCGAACGGCAGCACGCCAAGGCATGACGGCTCGAATTTCGCTTTCGCAGATGGGCATGTCAAATTCTATCCAACGGGAGCAATCATCTGCCCCAACGCAGGTTCGGCTCCTGAAAGCCCGATTGTGAATCCAGCGATCAATTAACATCTCCTAAAGAGTTTCACTGTTTCAAGGCTCTTTCACCCTTTCGAGGATGGAAGAGCCTTTTTTAACACGGGCAAGATATTTGCAATATGTTTATAATTGTAAAGTTATTGTTGAAAATCGCGAGGAATCCGAAGACGGTAGTTCGTAAATATCGACGAATCTGGTAAAAAAAGATGTTGACAAGAGATAAGTTTGTCCTTATAATAGGTTCATCCTACGACGTGATGGTTCATATGTCGTTCAATCAATCAATTTGAGATGCATTATTAACGAAAGGAGCACGAAAGAAATGAAGAGAAAAGGTTTTACGCTCATCGAGTTGCTTGTCGTAATAGCAATAATTGCTATTTTAGCTGCAATTCTCTTCCCTGTTTTCGCTCGAGCGCGTGAACAGGCTCGCAAAGCCTCCTGCGAAAGCAACTTGAAACAGATTTCGACTGCGATATTGATGTATTCCGAGGATTTTGACGAAAATTACCCGTCAGTAGTGTTTGCAAACTATCCAAACGGGTTATGGGGATCCTCCACTTGGAACAGTTGGGGATGGTCGTATCTCTGGCCGATGTGGGAACCCTATATCAAAAACTACCAGGTTTACACCTGCCCGAGCGCACCCGGTGGCTTCAATATGGCGGGCCCTTCGAACAATCGAGTGAGCATGTGCTATGCGTATAGTGAATATCTATACGATCATGGTCGAGGTTGGAGCAAACTTGCGGCGCTTGCGGGCTCGCCCCATGGCGTTGCGGGGGTCGCTATCCTTGCGGACAGCCGTTTTCCAGGTATCTTTAACGACTGGGATGGTGGCGGAACGGGAAACGGAACGGCATATCCGCAGAGCTATCTTGCCCGCGCTATGCTAGCCAATGGCTCCTCGCCAAGGCATGACGGTTCCAACTTCGCTTTCGCAGACGGACATGTAAAATTCTATCCCACCAATAAGATTAAATGCCCGCAGGCCGGTGGATGGGGTGGCGAAGATCCGGTTGTAAATCCACAGATTAATTAATTCCTCCCTACGTTCCATCATTAATGGGCTCTCCGTTCTTGAAAAGGAGGGAGAGCCCATTTGTCATTTTTTGACGCAAACGGATCAAGAGACAAAAACGATATTGACTCATCATGCCAAATAAAACTATAATGTGTAAGAGGTCGGTTTGAATGAAGCATCACGCACTGAATTGTCTATCTTGGGCATGTATAAGGCGCGAGCGTAGCAGGAATTACGCCCGCGTTAGTTGCTGAGTACTTTAACCTCGCCGCCGCGGGCATTTCAAAGAGATGTTTGCGACGCGAAGAAATAAATTTTCTCCACATCGCCGCAGGCATGACCTGTCGGCGATTTTAGTTTATTCTAATACCGACAATTGCAAAGCTCATTCCATGCGATTTCGCTCCTATGCGAAAACCCGTTCTGTCTTTGCGGGGGAGTATTTTGCAATTCCAACGATAGAGAGGCGAAAAAATTGATAAATATAGGAATTGTCGGGGCATCCGGGTACGGCGGAGGGGAGTTGTTGCGATGGCTTTTGCAACACCCGTCGGTGAAGGTGAAAATAGCCTCCTCGCGGACTTTCGCGGGAATGCCGGTGCATGCGTCTTTTCCAAACCTTGCGGGTTTGTCTGATTTACGCTTTTCAGACGACGCGGATCCCGAGGATTTCCGAGGATGCGATATAGTCTTCCTAGCCAGAGATAACGGCGTGGCGATGCACCTCGTTCCGCGTCTCATCGAGTTAGGGTGCAAAGTGATCGATCTTTCCGCGGATTTCCGTTTCCGCAACCATGCCATGTATGAACAGTGGTACGCAAAGCACGCATCCCCGGAACTGAACGATGCCGCCGTATACGGATTGCCCGAACTGCATCGTGAAGAGATCAAACAGGCCACGATTGTTGGAAATCCGGGGTGTTACACCACCACCTCGATTCTCGCTCTCGCACCCCTTTTCGCGGTTCGGGATGCAACGTCCCATCATGCCGGAGCCATGAAACCGGATATCATCGTGGACCCCGCATCTATCATCATAGACGGGAAAAGCGGGGTTTCCGGGGCGGGGCGGAGCAAATTCGGGTTGGCTTACCATTTCGCGGAAGCGAACGAGAGTGTGTCGGCGTATAAAATCGCCGGAACGCATCGTCACACGCCTGAGATCGAGCAGGAGATATCGCTGCTGGCGCGCCGCGAAATCCGAATCTCCTTCACTCCTCACCTTATTCCGATGACCCGCGGCATCCTCGCCACCTGTTATGCAAATCTCGCCAAGGATACGGATGCCGACGCCCTTCGCGCGAGATATCGTGAGTTTTACCGGAACGAGCCCTTTGTGTATGTTTCGGACGGACTTCCCGCAACGAAGCACACGATTGGGAGCAATATGTGCCATATCGGGCTCGACGTGGATAAGCGAACCGGGCGATTGATCGTGATATCCGCTACGGATAACCTTGGAAAAGGGATGGTCGGACAGGCGATTCAAAACATGAACCTGATGATCGGCATGGAGGAGACAGCTGGTTTGAAATTTGCCGGCTCGTGGCCTTAGAGGCGTTGAATTAGAATATGTCCACACACGAAATGCGTCGGATAGAGAAAAAGATGAGCGATGAGGACTCTCGGAGGCTTTTGGAGAGAGGGTTCCTCGGAAGGATCGCTACAACGGATGGTCGGAACACGCCCTATGTAATTCCTGTGAGTTATGTGGTGGCGGATGATAGGATTGTGTTTCACCACGTACGCGAAGAGGGGCGTTTGAACGAGAACCTACGGCGGAACCCGTTGGTCTGCTTCGAGACGGACGAACCGGGAGAGGTGTTCTCCATCGGTGCGATCCCGTGTGGTACGAGCGTGGCGTTTCGCAGCGTAATCGCGTTCGGCGTGGCGAAAGAGGTGACGGACCCGAAAGAGAAACTCCGATGCCTTGAGATGCTGTTGCGAAAATACGCGCCGCAACCGGAGGGTGGACCGCCTATCCCGGAGTCCTCGCTTGACAGGGTGTGCGTCTATGCAATTACAATTGACAACTTAACCGGCAAGGAGACGGTGAATGATAAAGGAATGGCGAAGGATTGAGGATGCAGGTGTAACGGCTCCACTTGGATTTCAAGCGGCGGCGACCCGATGCGGCTTGAAAGCCGCAGGGGCGGATTTGGCTTGGATCGTATGCGAGGTGCAAGCCAACGCCGCCGGGGTTTTCACGAACAATCTGGTTCAGGCGAGTTGCGTGCGTCGAAATCGGAAGCTTCTTCCTTCCGATAAAATACGCGCCGTGCTAGTGAACGCCGGCAACGCTAACGCATGTAACGGGGATCATGGCGACGAGGATAACGAAACCATGGCGTCTCTGGCTGCTCGATGTCTGAGTATTCCGCCGGATCAGGTGCTGACAGCATCCACCGGCGTCATCGGCAAGCGGTTGCCTGTCGAGAGAATCGAAAAGGGGGTGATGGAGCTAAAGTCGACATTGGGGAGAGGAGTTCAAACGGACGCCGAGGTGGCACGCGCCATCATGACCACGGATACTCGCCCCAAACATATCGCTTACTCCTGCCGATCGGATTCGTGGAATGGCGAGCTGATTCTGGGAGGGGTGTGCAAGGGGAGCGGGATGATCGCCCCTAACATGGCGACAATGCTCTGCTTCCTGACAACCGATGCGGTGATCGATCCCTCTCTCTTGCAAAAGGCCCTTCGCTCTGCGATCACCAAAACCTTCAATCGGGTGACCGTGGACACCGACACCAGCACCAACGACACATGCCTGGCTCTGGCGAGCGGCAAAGGCTCCGTCGTGATTTTGGAGGGGGACGATTCCTATGCGGATTTCGCGGAAGCGTTGGAGCGAATCTGTCTGTATTTGGCGAAGGAGATCGCTCGTGACGGCGAAGGGGCCACGAAGTTGGTGGAGGTTTGCGTGAGAAATGCGAAGTGCGAGGTGGATGCGGAGCGTATCGCTAAAACCGTGGCTGAATCCCCGTTGGTGAAGACCGCGCTTTTCGGCAATGACCCCAACTGGGGAAGAATACTCGCCGCTGCGGGAAGATCGGGGGTGAAATTCAATGTGGATGACACGGAGATACTTCTTGGCGAGATACCAGTATGCGTGAAAGGCCAAAGCGTTCCTTTCGACGAAAAGGTGGCGCATCGGTATTTGATGGGGAAAGAGGTTCAAATCACAATTGATCCGCATGAAGGGGAGGCGCAGGCGTCGGTGTGGACATGCGATTACTCCTACGATTACATAAAAATCAATGCGGAGTATCATACCTGATTGCGGTTTGCCCCGAGGCTGGAGGTTCCGAGTGACCTTGAGCCAAGCGTAAATGGGTGTAAGGGATATTTATTTTCCGATGGCGAAAGCCTTTTTCACCGCTGAAAAAGCGTTGCCCGATATGGGTTGAGTATGTTTGGCGCCGGGCGGGGGGAGGACGCATAGCCTCACTATAGGTGTTTTTCCAAACCACAATTTTATAGGATGAAAAAGTTACGGGGGATAAGGAGAAGATGGAGTTGCAACCGGAGGATCGCGCGGCGATATTGATAGAGGCGCTTCCATTTCTTAAGGAGTTTTACGGGAAGACGATTGTCATCAAATACGGCGGAAACGCGATGATCGACGATCGATTGAAAGAGCAGGTTATGCAGGACATCGTCCTGCTGCATTACGTCGGGATCCGCCCCGTCCTGGTGCACGGAGGAGGTCCTGAGATTAGTGCGCTGATGAAGCAGATGGGGCGTGAACCGACATTCGTGGGAGGGTTGCGCGTAACCGATTCCGCGACGATGGAGATCGTCGAGATGGCTCTGACCGGAAAGACGAACAAGAGCATCGTGGCGTTGCTGAACCGTCAGGGAGTGCGGGCCGTGGGATTGAGCGGCAAGGACGCGAATCTGATTGTGGCGCGGAAGCTAGAATCGAGCAGGGGGGATCTTGGTTTCGTGGGTGAAATCAAAGAGGTGAACGCGGAGCTTCTTCATCTGCTTGGGGATAACGGCTATATTCCCGTCATATCCTCCGTTGCGATCGGAGAGGACGGCGAGAGCTACAATGTGAACGCCGATCATGCAGCGGGCGCCATCGCAGCGAAGATCCACGCGGAAAAATTCGTCGCGCTCACGGATGTGGAGGGGCTTTATGCGGATTTCGAGGATAAAAGCACGTTGATTTCCGAGATGACATTGGAGGAGGCGAGGCGCATGATCGCATCAGGAGCTGCGGAAAAGGGCATGATTCCGAAGTTGGAGGCGTGCATCACCGCCCTGTCAGGGGGAGTGGAGAGGGCGCATCTCATTGATGGACGCAAACCTCACGCCATCCTCGTGGAGATTTTCACCAACTCGGGCATAGGCACGATGATACGAAATTAGCGGGGCGGGTTCATACGCATATCGTAGGATTGAAAGACACAAGGAGATACCGAATGAGTGCAACAACATCGAATGACCGGGAGAGCGCGGATTTCCAAACGATCCTCTCATGGGATAAGAAATACGTCATGGGAACCTATGGGCGGCAACCCATAGTCTTTGTTCGCGGAGAGGGACAGTATCTTTGGGATTCCGAAGGCGAGAGGTATCTGGATTTTCTTGCAGGAATCGCGGTGTGCGGAGTGGGGCATTGCAATCCGAGAGTTACCGAGGCGATACGGAATCAGGCGGAAACGTTATGCCATGTCTCAAATCTTTTTCATAACGCCTTGCAGGCGCCGTTGGCGAAGAGACTGACCGAACTCTCCGGGATGGAAAAGGCTTTTTTTCAGAATTCCGGAGCCGAAGCGAACGAATGCGCCATCAAGATCGCCCGAAAATGGGGAAAACAGGCAAGAGGCGGAGACTGCAATGAGATCATCACTTTTTACGGGTCCTTCCATGGCAGAACCCTTGCGACCGTAACGGCAACCGCACAACCGAAGTATCAGGAGCCATTCGCCCCCTTGCCTGCAGGATTTCGCTACTGTCATGTGGGGGATGTGAAGGAATTGGACGAGATGATCTCCGAGCGAACCTGCGCCGTGATGATAGAGCCGATACAGGGCGAGAGCGGTGTGAAGCCCGTTTCCGCGGAATTTCTCCACGCGATTCGAGCGTTATGCGACGAGAGCGGAATATTGATGATTTGCGACGAGGTGCAGACGGGAATTGGGCGCACGGGGCGCTTCCTCGCTTCGCAGATTAGCGGGGTGACGCCGGATATTGTGACGCTGGCGAAAGGCGTTGCGAACGGAGCGCCGATGGGGGTTTGCATGGCCAAAGGGGATGCTGCGAACACACTTGCGCCGGGAGATCATGGTTCCACCTTCGGCGGACAACCATTGGCGTGCGCAGCCGCTCTCGCAACATTGGAGGCGATCGAAGCGGACGACCTAATGTGGAACGCCGCCGAGGTTGGGAATCACTTTCAAAAAGCGTTGAATGGCTTGCGGCAATCCCATCCGGAAATGATAGCGGATGTCAGGGGAGTGGGATTGATGGTCGGGCTGGAGTTTACGAACCCGATCGCGAAGGATGTCCTCGCCGGATTGTTGAAGAGGCGCATCATCGCAAACGCGATTGGCGACACCATTTTGAGATTTTTACCGCCGCTCGTTGTCACCAGGGAGAATTGCGATCAGGTGGTTCAAGCCGTGGAGGATATTCTGAGATCCATGAGTTGATGCAGAGAAGCGGCTAACACAATAATAAAAGAGGAAACTTATGAATACGCTAAAGGATGCCAAGGATGTAATCGAATCGGATTCGCTGCGTTTAAGAGGGAAAAGCCTGCTTTCCATCGGGGATCTAAACCGGGAGCAACTTTTTGGATTGCTGCGGATCACTCAGGCGATGGAAGAATCCCACAAGGCGAAGATAAAATTGATGGAATACGGCTATCCGCGTTCGGTGGCGCTGATTTTTGAAAAGCCTAGTCTTAGAACGAGAGTGACCTTCGAACTGGGCGTCCGGCAACTTGGCGGACTCGCCGTGGTTCTCGGGCAATCCGACATCAACATGGGCAAGCGCGAAAGCATTCCGGATATCGCCCGCAATCTGGGCAGATGGACGGAGGCAATCGTTGCGAGAGTTTTCGACCACAACTCGCTTGTCGGGCTTGCCGAATATTCAGGCGTGCCGGTCATCAATGCGCTTTCCGATGTGGAGCATCCATGTCAAATATTGGCTGATTTATACACTATCATCCAAAAGAAGGGCGGATTGAAAGATGTTCGGCTTGCCTGGATGGGGGATGGGAACAACGTGCTTCATTCCATTCTTCTGGCGGCTGGGTTGTCGGGCATGCAGGTGCGTGCGGCTTGCCCGAAGGGGTATGAGCCGAAACAGGAGGTCGTCGCCAAGGCGCGTGAGTTAGCGGGGGAGTCTTCGGGAGCGGATCCGGCGAAATCCTCCATCCAAATCGTGACCGACCCGGAGAGCGCTATCGATCAAGCGGACGTGGTTTACACGGATGTTTGGACAAGCATGGGTTGGGAGGAGGAGCGTGAACAGCGATTGAAGGTCTTCAATCCTTATCAAGTGAACGGTAAACTAATGTCGTTGGCGAAAAGCGACGCCATCTTCTTGCACTGTCTGCCGGCGCATCGCGGGGAAGAGGTCACGGATGAAGTGATGGAGAGTGCGCAATCCGTCGTGTTTGACGAGGCGGAGAACCGCTTGCACGCGCAAAAAGCCGTCATGGCTTGTCTGATTAATTGATAAAGGAAGGATCAATGCAAATGAGAAACGATGATACGGTGATATTGGTATATTCGGGCGGTCTTGACACATCGGTCTGCATTCCTCTTATGCGGGAGGAGTATGGATTTAAGCATGTGGTGACGGTGACGGTGGATGTCGGCCAGCCCGAGGAGGATATTCGTCAAGCGGAGGAGAGGGCTCGCACTCTGGGCACGGAGCATTACACGATTGACGCCAAGGCGGAGTTCGTGGAGAGCTACTGTTGGCCAGCGGTGAAAGCCAATGGGGATTATCAGGGGTATCCGATCTCAACCTCCATCGCCCGTCCCTTGATCGCGCTGAAGGCCGTGGAAGTGGCGAAAAAGCATTCCGCCAAGGCGTACGCGCACGGTTGCACGGGGAAGGGCAATGATCAATTTCGTTTGGAATACGTGATGCGTACTCTTACCCCCGAGATGGAGGTGATCGCGCCCATGCGCGAGGGGAGACGCCTTCCGGATGGGCGCAAGGAGCCGTGGACTCGCAGCGAAGAGGTGGATTATTGCGAGGCGCATGGCATTCATCTTGGCGTGACCAAGGAGAAAATATGGAGCGTGGATGAAAACGTTTGGGGACGCAGCATCGAGGGAGGAAGATTGGAGGAGCCGGATTACGCCCCGCCGGAGGAGATATTCAAATGGACTCGCTCCGTGGCGGACGCTCCCAACGAACCAACGACACTCGTAATAGGGTTCAAGGAGGGGACGCCCGTATCGTTAAACGGTGAATACATGAGCGGTATTGACCTGGTGAAGAAAGTGCATCAAATCGCGGGGGAAAACGGCGTGGGGCGCGTGGATATCATGGAGGATCGCATGCTGGGATTGAAAGTGCGCGAGAACTACGAATGTCCTGCCGCGATACCGATACTTGGCGCGCATCGCGCGTTGGAGGCTTTGGTTTGCACCCAGGCTGAATTGAAATTCAAATCCATGGTGGACAGAGAATGGGGGGAATTGGCGTACAAGGGGCTTTGGTACGATCCGTTAAAAGAGGATTTGGAGGCATTTATCAATGAGATCCAAAAGCGCGTGACCGGCGAAGTGACCTTGCGATTGCATAAGGGCGGATGCGTCGTGACTGGCAGAAGGAGCGAATGGGCGCTGTACAATGAGGACCTCGCCTCGTTTGACAGCAAGACGTTTGATCAGTCGGAAAGCGTGGGTATTGTGAAAACCCATGGAATGCAGAGTCGAATGTACTGGAGTTTGAAGAACAAATAACGTTTTCAAACGTTTATGTATTAAGGGCGAAGTGATTGCAAAATTCGTATCATGATCCGCACGCAACCAAATGATTAAAAAAGGGGAGGATTTATTGACGATATTTTGCAATCACTTTTACGTGGGATGGTCGGCAAGCATAGCAGGCGAATGCACTTGTAAGAGATATTCGAGACAACCATCGGGGAGAGATCAATCCATTAAGGAGGGGTTCCATGGCTGAGGTGCATACCATTCGCTACATATGGCGTCCGGCGAAAGAGAAGGTGTATAGGTCCGGACGAGATCAGGAAGTTCGAAGCGTTATTCTTCATTCCTCCTGCGGCAGAGAGGCGGGAGATCTGGAGGTATTGACGGGCAATACGGAGCGCGAGGTCTCCTCGCACTGGTATATCACCCGTTCGGGCAAGGTGTATCATTTGGTGAGCGATGCCGACACCGCATGGCATGCCGGGAAGGTGAACCATCCTCGTTACGCCAACTCCGCCAGCATAGGGATAGAGATGGAGCATTTCGACCCGGATGAGAATCATCCTGAGGGACAGGACTGGCCCAGGATCCAGGTGGAGGAGGTGTCGCGTGTCTGCGCCTATCTGTTGAAGAAATTCAAGCTCAGTCCCAAGGATATATTCAGTCATGAACAAATTGCGGAGCCACCGGGGAGAAAACGAGATCCTGTGAACTTCCCTTGGCGCGATTTCCACGACAAACTGGAGGCGAAATTGGAATATGACTGGAAGGCGGAGAAAATAGAGGAAGCGTAATCCATTCATTACGAGGAAAGAATTGACGGAAGATACAAATATGCCAAAAAACGATGCACCCTTCGCATCGTCGGAAAAGCCTCCCCTAAAATTATGGGGGGGCAGGTTTGAAGGGGAGATCGATAAGTTATCCGCGCGTTTGAATAACTCCTACTCCTTTGATTGTCGTTTGTGGAGGGAGGATATCCGCGGGAGCATCGCTCATGCAACAATGCTGGGAGAGTGCGGCTTTCTACCCGAAGAGGATGTTCGCGTCATCATCGATGGTTTGCATCAAATTGAGGAAGGGATCGTAAAGGGAACCCTCTCTTTCGATCCCGAGGCTGAGGATATTCATAGCGCGGTGGAGAGCCTGTTGCGCACGCTGGTCGGAGCCACAGCGGGAAAGTTGCATACGGCAAGGAGTCGAAACGATCAGGTCGCGACCGACACACGGCTCTATCTTCGAGAAAAAATCGAGGATATTGATGGCTTACTGGCATCCTTTCAGTCCACATTGCTGGATCGCGCTGAGAGGGCGCTTGGATCGGAGAATGAATCTCCCGTAATTCTCTCGGGCTATACGCATCTTCAGCATGCGCAGCCGGTTCTTTTGTCGCATCATCTGTTAGCATATTTCTGGATGTTTTTTCGCGACAGAGATCGGTTGCGAGATGTCACTCGAAGGATGAATCTCCTCCCCTTGGGCGCCGGAGCCTTGGCTGGAGTCAATTATCCCGTCGATAGAAGAAGGGTTGCGGAGCTTCTTGGTTTTGACGGGGTGATCGCTAACAGCATGGACGCCGTTTCCGACCGCGATTTCATCCTGGATTTTCTCTCCTCGGCGTCGATTATCATCATGCATTGTTCGCGAATGGCGGAAGAGCTAATCATTTGGAACAGTCCCGAGTTTCGTTACGTGGAGCTGGACGATTCCGTAACGACGGGGAGCAGTATCATGCCGCAAAAGAAGAATCCCGATGTTGCGGAGTTGGCGCGAGGAAAAGCGGGGAGGATTTTCGGCGATCTCGTTGGCTTCCTGACCGTGATGAAAGGCCTGCCATTGGCGTATAACAAGGACATGCAGGAGGATAAGGAGCCCTTGTTCGACGCCATTGACACCTTGACGATTCTCATTCCCGCCCTCAATAAAACCATACAGTCAGCCGCTTTCAATTCGGAAAGGATGAAAGAGGTGTTAAGTCGCGATTTTTCCACCGCGACGGATCTTGCGGACTTGCTGGTGCGGAGAGGGGTCCCCTTCAGGGAGGCGCATCACATCATTGGCAGGATGGTTCGTTACTGTTTGGATCGACAAATCGGCCTTGAGGATTTAACCGTGGAGGAACGCAAGTCATTTTCGCCTCTCTTCCAAGGGGGGAGCGAGGAAACCGCATCTCCGGTGGAGAGCGTTCGTTTGAAAGTTTCGGAAGGGGGCACTTCTCCGGAGGCGGTGCGAAAACAATTGGATTTGGCGCGGGATCTGTTTGCAGGGATGCTTCCATTGCGCATATCGAACACGTAACAGGTTATCATACAGACCCCTCCATTAGCTGGAGAGACTGGCGGAAATCCGAGATGACTATTATTGCCTCTCTCAAAAAACGGAATTTCAAACACAGCTTGGTCATTTTCCTTTTGTCCCTCCTCTTAATTGTATTAATGGATGAAACAGGCGGGGAGCGCTCCTTGTTTTATCCGTTGATCTATCTGCCTGTTGTCCTCGCGATCGTCTTAGGCGATATAGAATACATCATCGGTCTTGGTATATTGCTGAGTTTTGCCACGCTTTTCATACTCCATCCACGAGATCAAATCGGAAATTACACTTTGAACGACATCAGCCGGTGCTTATCCGTTTTACTGATCACCTCGATTGGAGGGATATACAATTTGTATTTCCAACAGGATCGCCAAAGGCTGCAACATACCGTACAGGAGCAGGAGGCGCTTTTAAACGCCTCGCAAATAATCAATTCCTGCGACAAAATGAAATATGCCATGAATTCCGTCCTTTTGCTGTTGCGAACCTTCGTGCCCGATCTGCAAGGGGTGGCGGTGTATCTCATGGATGAATCTCGCCAAAGCCTGGAACTAGCCGATCAATCCGGCATCGGCGATCCGGATAGGATGATTCGTTGGATTGAAATTGACAGCGGGCAAAGAAAATGGACTCCTCCGGTTTCGGAGCCGTTTTATTTTTCGGATTGTAGATCCATGGATTTGGGGCATCCCGCTCGGATTGACCCTCTCGCCGGATCATCCGTTTGCGTTGGAATCAATTCGTTGAACGCTTTGATTGGAATGATCTATGTGTCGGTTCAGTGCGAAAAAGGTTTTACGAAATCGAAGATATCTCTTTTGCAGGCGTTTGCGGACCGGGTGGGATTTCCATTGCAAAAGATACGTTTGCAGGAGCGTTTGGAAGGGATGGCGTACATCGATGACATGACCGGATTGGAGAATTTCCGCTCATTTCGACTTCATCTGTACGATGAGATTCATCGGGCGGAGCGTTACAAGCACCCCTTATCGCTTGTCATTCTTGATCTTGATGGTTTCAAGGGGGTCAATGATCGCTATGGCCACCCATCCGGAGATCGATTACTGAGCGAAATAGGTTCCATCATCCGTAGGAGTGTGAGGCAGATCGATATTCCCGTTCGTTACGGAGGCGAGGAGTTCGCAATCCTCTGTCCGGAAACCTCTCTCGACGATGCCATGAAGGTGGCGGAGAGGGTGCGTAGCGCCGTGGAAAATACCGGATTTCGGCTCACAGACGATTCTATATGCACCATCACCCTTAGCGGCGGGGTCTCATCCTATCCGGAATGCTCCAATAACGCGGATCATTTGATTCAATCCGCCGACGCCGCTCTTTATGAAGCCAAGAAAAAAGGGAGGAATCAGGTGAGTATCGCGGAAATGAACCAATACTGATCTCCATTCCATCCAACGAGGATGGCCTATGGAGTCCCGATCCCCCCTTGAAGTTTACATAGTCCTCGACGGGCTTACAGATTAGGATTGTATTTTTTCCACTCCGATAGAGGCGGCAGTATCCCCGCTTCAATCACTTCGTCCCGCAAGGAGCAGAGGTGTTTGTAACTCGCCTCGAGTTCCGCCATATCCTCGGGAAATCCCGCCGGAATTTCTCCCACGACACCGTCGTTGGTGAAGGAGGTTTTCGCGGCCATCATCACTTGAGCGTAGGGCCCGGATTTGAAATAGGCTCCACAGGGCCATGGATACCCGCCGTTTTGTATTCTTGCGCGCAACATCTCCACGGATTGATGGCTTGGGGATTGGAACGAAGACCTTCCGCGTAGTTTGATAATCGCCGCGCCGCCTCCGCGCACCTTCTCCTGTATGGTTTTCCAATCATCCGCTGTGAGCGTTTTTCCATTCACACTGGCTCCGGATAGAAGATCCGATAGCTTAACGCCTTTGACTGCGATGTCGCCTTTGAACACCGCCATTTTCTCTCCATGCCCGCCGTAGGTGGCGCATCCCGTGACTTCATCCTGGGCGACGCCGAAATGCAAGGCGAGCCGGGTTTGAAGTCGGGTGCTATCCAGCGCCGCCAACGTACTCACGTAACCGGGCTTTAGTCCCGAGTAGACAAGCGTTGCAAGTCCGGTGATATCCGCCGGATTGAAAATGATAATGACGAACTCGGCATTCGGTGCGTACGCCTTGATATCCAGCCCGAGACCTTTCGCAATTTCACAGTTGCCTCGAAGCAAATCCTCCCTGGTCATTCCCTCCTTGCGAGGCGCCCCGCCGGAGGAGATGATATAACTTGCTCCATCCAAAGCCTCGGCGACGTCCGTCGTGTAGCTAACATGCGCTCCGGGGTAAGCGCAATGGAAAATCTCCTCCGCCGCCCCCTCCAAACCTTGAGCGAAGGGATCGTACATCACAATGTTGTTTGCCGTCCCGGTGGACAGAAGGTCCTGCACCAGATTGGATCCGATTGCGCCAGCCGCACCCATCACGGCCACCTTTTTCTGCGTGAGATACATCGTTCCTACCCTTTCAATTAATGATTATGTTTTTCTATCATTCGCTATGCCGTCATTCCAAGCGAGACTTTCGCCAGTTGAGGGATTTCATGCGGGGTGTCCGCCACGGGAACGCCTGCGTTCATCAACGCCTCGACCTTCGCCTGCGCCGTTCCGGATTTGCCGCTTATGATCGCACCCGCATGTCCCATGCGTTTCCCGGGAGGAGCCGTGCGACCTCCTATGAACCCAATGACCGGTGTCTTCATGGTCTTTATGAATTCAGCGGCGGTCTCTTCGTCATTTCCGCCGATCTCTCCAATCAAGACGACCACCTTGGTCTCCGGGTCATATTCAAAATATTTCAGAATATCGACAAACCGACTTCCTATGATCGGGTCTCCACCGATCCCAATGCATGTGGTTTGTCCCAAACCTGCGCGTGTTAAAGAGTCGACGATTTCGTAGGTCAATGTTCCGGAACGGGAGATCAATCCGACGGGACCTGGGGTGAAAATGTCGCCAGGCAATATGCCGATTTTGCATTTTCCGGGAGAGATTACACCCGGACAGTTCGGTCCGATCAACATCGTGCCTTCGAGGTTCACCGCTCTCACGGATTCCATCATATCCCGAGTTGGAATGCCCTCGGTGATGGCGACGATAAGCCCCACGCCCCCGTCATTCGCCTCTAAAATCGCGTCGGCGGCAAATTTAGCGGGCACAAATATAACCGACGCATTTGCGTCGGTCGCATCCACGGCTTCCTTCACCGTGTTAAATATGGGAATTCCTCGTTCCGTGCGGGTTCCCCCTTTGCCTGGAACCACTCCTCCCACGATCTTTGTGCCATAGTCGATCATCTGCTCCGTATGGAAGGCTCCCTCCCTCCCGGTGATCCCCTGCACAATCACGCGCGTGTTTTCATCCACAATAATGCTCATGAATAGACTCCCCGATCGGTATGTATTAATCGCGTAGGAAAACCCGCTAAGCGCATCAGGCTTTTATTGCGGGTGCAGCATCCTCATCCGCGACCGAACCGCTTCCTTTATGGCTTTTTTCACATCTCTTGGATATCTTGCAAAATCGATATGAACCACGCCGCTCGCCCCGATATTCCCAATGGCTCTCTTAAGAGAGTTAATCGCAATCGTACGCACTTCGGCATCCACGTTCACCTTAGCAATGCCGGCCTTGATGGCGCGCCCCAATTGATCCTCGCTCACGCCGGAACCGCCATGGAGGGCGAGGGGCAGACCGGTGGCTTGATAAATTGCGTCGATACGTGGAATATCCAACCGCGCCAAGGGAAGCGGGCAACCGTGAATGGAGCCGATGGCCGGCGCCAATATATCTATACGGGTTTGAGTACAGAAAAACTCCGCTTGCTCGGGCGTGGTTAAAAGTTTTTCCACCTCGCGGCGCGCCTCCTCTTCGTTTGCATACTGATTGATGAAGCCGATAATTCCCAATTCCGCCTCCACGTCGGCGCCATATTTATGCGCCCTTTCCACCACCTTTTGGGTGCGCTCTATGTTCTCCTCAATGGGTAGCTTGGAACCATCGAACATGACGCTTGTGAAACCGGCATCCAAAGCTCGATAGACCAAATCCTCCTCCAAGGCGTGATCGAGATGGAACCCCACAGGGACGCTCGCCGCATTGGCGACGTGTTCCACCACTGCGCGCAACATTGGAAAACCCCAAGTCTCTATCACTTCGGACCAAAATTGGAGAATGACTGGCTCCCCCTCCTCTTCCGCCACTTCAACGGTCGCCTGTATCTGTTCCATGGTGTAGGGCTCAAAGGCGCCCACAGCCGCTCCATGCGCCTGCGCCTCTTGCAGCATCTTTTTCGTGTTTCCGAGTGGCATGGAATATACCCCCCCTTCGTTTCAATTATTGTACCTTGCCATTCGGAGGATGCCTCACGCTCTAGGGCGTATTGATAGGATTACGCTTGTCTTTGGGATATAATGTTAAATGTGGCAATTGCAAAACATCCATCGTCGGTATTTTCCTTAGTCAATTTTCGTAAGGTTGCGGGGGCAAGGCTGCGGTTTTTGCAAATTCCCATCCTTTTAACGCTTTGATATATCGAGCCGCGACACGGAGTTCGTTTCTCTTAGCCCCGCCCAATCCGCAAACGTTGCGATGAAACGACACCCCGTGCGCATCCATTCAGGGGGATGCAATTGCTAAATTCTGCAAAGTGAGAGTGAAAGCGCGAATATCAAGCAGAGCGAAGGGTCCTAAAACCCTATTTCGCCATCACCAATGCAAATATATCTATATGGAACACCATGGAATATAAAAACACTCTGAACATAACTTTAAGCGACAAGCACCCCGGCGCGATGCCTCAAAGAGGTAATCTTCCCATATTGGAGCCGCAGATACAGAAGTATTGGGAGGATTTGGATATTTACAAGCTCTCCTTGGAGAAGGATGCGCCGAAGGGCGCCTTCATCCTTCACGATGGCCCCCCCTATTCCAACGGGAACATTCATCTTGGGCACGCTCTCAACAAAATCGCCAAGGATATCATCGTAAAATACAAAACGATGAGGGGCTATCGCTCCCCCTATGTCCCGGGCTGGGACAATCACGGCATGCCAATTGAAAACGAGGTTTCCAAGGAGTTCAGAAGGAAACAGATCAAACCGGATAGGGTGACGGTTCGGAAACGATGCAGAGAGTACGCCCAGGAGTTCGTGGAGAGGCAAAAGGCGCAGTTTAAGCGTCTTGGAATTCGCGGGGATTGGAAGGATCCCTACACCACCATGGATTCCAACTTTGAGTCGCGCATCGTGAGCGTCTTCGGCGAAATGGCGGAACTGGGATATATCTACCGGGGATTGAAACCGGTGTTGTGGTGCTCCTCCTGCGAAACGGCTTTGGCGGATGCGGAGGTGGAGTATGACGAGCACATCTCCAACAGCATCTACGTTCGTTTCGCAGTTCACAAGGATCCGAATCATCTCTTCGGGGACACCCTATCCTCCAATGCCCGTCATTACATCATAGCGTGGACCACGACGCCGTGGACCATCCCGGCAAACATGGCTCTTGCGGTTCATCCCGACGAGGATTATCGCATCGTGCAGGTCGGGGAGGAGAGGTATCTGATCGCCTCCCCCTTAGTCGAAAAGACGCTTGCCGTTATCGCCCCGGGATTGCCCAGCAAGGATATATGGCATGGAAAGGGAAAGACCCTCGAAGGCGTTGTGGCGGTGCATCCCCTCGCCAAACGAGATTCCCCCGTCGTTTTCGCGAATTATGTCACGATGGAGGATGGAACCGGCGTGGTTCACACCGCACCGGGACACGGTAAGGAGGATTTTGACACCGGCAAGACATACGGCTTGGAGGTTCTTTGCCCCGTGGACGAACGGGGGGCGTTCACCCAGCAGGCGGGCGATGAGTTCGTGGGTGCGAGAATCCTCACCGGAGACGCGGATAAGTTGGTGATGGAAACCTTGCGTCAACGGGGCGCACTGCTCGCGCATCACCGTTTCTCCCATAGCTATCCGCATTGCTGGAGGTGCCACAACCCGCTGATTTTCCGCGCCACTGTACAGTGGTTTATGAACATCGATCACAACAATCATCGCCAGCGCTCCCTGAAAGCCATTGCCGAGACTCAGTGGTATCCCAAGGTGAGCGTGAACCGAATCAGTTCGATGGTGGCGGGCAGACCAGATTGGTGCCTGAGCAGGCAACGTTCCTGGGGGGTGGGGATTCCCGCCTTCTATTGCAAGAAATGCGGCAGGGATATCCTAGAAAAGGAGACTATCGAGGCGGTAAGCGAATGGGTGAGAAAGGAATCATCGGATGTATGGTTCATTCGACCGGCTTCGGAGCTGTTGCCCGAAGGGTATCGATGTCCAAGCTGCGGCGGCAATGAGTTCGAGAAGGAAACCGATATTCTAGACGTTTGGTTTGATTCCGGATCGACGCACCGCGCGGTTCTGGAGAACACCGAACGGTGGAGTGCATTGAAATGGCCTGCGGATGTATACCTTGAGGGATCGGATCAGCATCGCGGATGGTTCAACTCCTCCCTCATGATTTCGGTGGCGACGAAGAACAGGGCGCCTTACGAAACGGTGATTACGAACGGGTTTACCGTGGACGAAGAAGGGCGCAAAATGTCCAAATCTCTCGGAAACGTGATTGATCCGCTGAAAGTGATGCAAACGTTCGGCGCGGATATCTTGCGACTATGGGTGGCATCGACGGACTATTTCGAGGACGTGCGCTGCGGCGAATCCATCATAGAAACGGCTGGCGAGGCGTATCGTCGAATCCGCAACACCTTCCGATTTCTCGTGAACAATCTTCACGATTTCGATCCTTCCAAGGATTCCATCCCCGAAGAGAAGATGATGGAACTGGATCGATGGGCGTTGGCGCAGTTGGATCAGACGGTGAGCAAAAGTTTGGAAGGGTATGAATGCTATGAGTTTCATCGTGTGTATCATGCGGTTCACAATTTTTGCGCGGTGGAACTAAGCGCCTTTTATCTGGACGTATTGAAGGATAGGATATACTGTTCGGGAAAAACCTCGTGGGAAAGACGTTCCGCTCAGACGGCGCTTTTCCGCATAGCGGAAACGATGGCGCGACTCCTTGCACCGATACTCTCGCACACGATGGAGGAGGTCTGGGGATATTTGAGGTTGCGGGATAAGTTCCCAAGCGTTCAGCTTACCGACTTTCCCGAGACGAATCCCGAAAAGTACTCGGATATTCTCTTGCGATGGGAGCCGCTCATGGCTTTGCGCGAGAGGGTGAGCGTGGCGGTGGAATCCGCCAGGCGGGAGAAGCGCATCGGCAATCCTTTGGAATCGATGGTGGTAATCAAGGCGAATTCAAGCGCGCTTGGCTGGCTGAAACCCTTTATGGAGATACTGCCCGTCGTTTTCAAGGTGTCCGATGTGAGGGTGGAGGATTCGAATAGTCAGGAGGAGATCATCTATGTCGCCCCCGCCGAGGGAGTGAAATGCGCGAGGTGCTGGCAGGTTAAGCAAGACGTTGGGGTTATTGGGAATTATGAAGACCTTTGCCGTCGATGCGCCATAGTGGTTGATCAGCAACTGAAGGAAGAGAAACATCACTCGTGAGAGCAATCTACTTTTATATCATCGCTTTGGTGATTGTGGTGTGCGATCAGGTCAGCAAACACGCCATAATGGCATCCATTCCATTGGGGGATAGCGTTCCCGTTATTTCCGGATGGTTGTACCTGACGCATATCCATAACACAGGCGGAGCGTTTAGTCTCTTTCATGCGCAGAACAGCGTCTTTATCGTTATCGCGTTGGCTGCTGTTTGCGCTTTGATCTACGCCTATCATGTTTATCAGCGGGATAACACTCTTGTCAGCGCGGCGCTTGCGCTTGCTCTCGGGGGTGCGATTGGCAACCTTTTGGATCGAATTCAGCACCATTACGTGATTGATTTCTTCGATATCCGAGTTTGGCCGATATTCAACATCGCCGACACCGCTATCACCATCGGTATTATCCTGTTGGTGTTGCATTACCTGATACCTCACAAACAACCCGTATTGAAAGCCGAGGACACCCCTCTGCTGAGGAAAGAATAAAGCATGCATCCCATACTTTTCCGCATCGGCTCTTTCGCCGTTCACTCCTATGGGGTGTTAATCCTTTGCGGTTTTCTTCTTGGCTTGTGGTATGCGATGTCCTTCGCCCGAAGGAAGATGAATCTACCTCCTTTGCCAGGCAAGAACCATATCACTCCCGACAACGTTTTCGATTTCAGCCTGATCGCGCTTTTTCTAGGCATAGCCGGCGCACGCATTCTGTTCGTTCTGCTGAACATTCCCTACTATCTGAAGAATCCCGGGCAGATTCTAGCCATCTGGAACGGGGGGCTCTCCATCTTCGGCTCCATCGTGCTGGGGATCGTTTGGATCTATTGGTACGGCAAAAGACATAACCTCTCTGCGATGGAGCTGGGGGACATTCTGGCGCCGGGTTTTGCGATCGGATACGCGGTCGGCAGGATCGGATGCTTCCTGAATGGCTGCTGCTACGGCAATGCCTGCGGATATCCGTGGGGAGTGGTCTTTCCTGATGCGGGACCGATCCACCGGCATCCAACGGAGCTCTACGCCACCGCCATGAACCTTGTTTTTTTCGTCATTTTGGATCGCATGTCCCGGAGGCGATTGAAACCTGGCGTGATGTTCCTCTCCTATCTCCTCATGTATTGCATAGGGCGGTTTATCGAGGAGCAGTTCCGCAAGGGCGCCACGGCGGATCTCTTCATGTACGGGCTTACGCAGGCTCAGGCGTTTATCGTACTATGCGTGCCGTTTATTCTTTATTTCCTTTACCGCGTGCTTAAGAGACCGGCATTTGCGGAGAGCGCGGAGCCGGAGAGCGCAGGCAAATCCTCCTAATTTCTCGCAGGAGCTACGGGCATTCGCAATTGCAGAAAGCGTTCACCTTTCGGATGATTTTCTCCCGTGATTCCTCCACGTTGAGAACGTCGCATTCCGACCCGAGAATGAAGGGATGGTTCGCTTCCTTCATGCGTGAAAGAAGTTCGCACGCCATCTCCTCCACCTGCGCGAGATTGATCACCTCATCGGAATAAAACGACTTGGAGGGCATGTTGCCGTACAGGATGATATCCTTCGGAGTGATTAGCGCATCCTCCCACAGAACCCTTGATCCCCCAAGACTCAGCATGGTTGGATGAAGAGAGTTGAATTGACCGAGCATGTACTGAGTGATCTCTCCGCAGCAATGGAAGAGAAGGTCCACCCCGCGCTCGTCGCAATAGTCCTTGATCTTTCGGTTGTATGCAGTAACATATTTCTCGAAAATATTCGATCCCTTGTCAATTTGCTTTGGTGAAAGATAAACCCTGTTCGCGGCAGGCTCCGCGATCATCACCGCAGTGGCTCCAGCATTGATCTGAGCCTCGAGGGAACGCAGTATCACCCGAATGCCGATCTCGAGCATATTCTCCATAACCGCAATATCGGGATCGTCGTCCCTCGTATTCCCCGCGCCCGCCATGTAAACCGGAGTGATGGGGTCATCGAGCAGCTTGGTCATCAAGCTAAAGGGACCGATCGCCATCGCCACAGGTGTCAGATCGGTTTCATGCGCGATGTAACCCACTGCGTCCACGCTCGCCTGCATTCGGCTGTCGAAGGGGGCGCGGAATCTGTTTGTCACGATCTCCAGAGCATTTTCCGGCAAAGAATGAAAATGGAATGTGGGGATATCCTTCGGGGGAATGTCGAACATACGTAAAAGGGTCGTTTTTTCCTGCATTAAATCCATCAATGGAATCGCGAGAGGGGTTCGGTATCGCCGCGCGGTCTCCTCGACCACCTTTCCCAGTCGTTTGCCGTCGTATTTTATGGCTTCGGCGTCTCTCTTTTCATGCAATATCAAATCCGCAGCAATGGGCATCCGCAGACCGGACGCCGCCAAATACAGATAAAAATCTCTCGACACGCGAAATAAGCTCCTTTTAGGGGGTGTGAGGCGTGATTGAATGCGTTTTCCGCAAGTTCTGCGAAAATCGTTCGCAAGTCGCTCCAATGGGAATATTTTGACTTAAAATCCATGCGGAAGCAAGAAGATTCAGGAATCCATCTTACCTCGCATCCATGACGGTTAATATGGAGAACCAGACGATGGAGCGATTAAAAGGTTCAAAAAAACAGATCTCCACATTCATAGCCACACTAATGGTGATGCGGGGATGACGATATTATTCAGTTCGGGATCGGCAGGTTCAGGGAGCGGTAGATACTCTCGATAAGCTGCTTATAGGAGGCGGCGTCGGAATTTTGCGGGTCGAGTTGCAGTGTGCGCCTAAAATAGTGCAGAGCCATGCGATAACGAAACTTCCTGTCAGTCTTCTGACTCATCATCATTGCGTAGCCAGCCTGGAAATTAGCGTTGGCGGCGCGCTGAATCAGCCCTTTGTCATTCGGCTTGGTTTTCAGTTGCTTTTCAAGTTTTTGCACCTCCGCCGTCAACCCCGGCAACTCCGCATCCGTCGGGGCGGGTTGCGTTTTGGGAGCCATCGTGAAGCCTTGAGGCGTTGGCATGGGTTCGGGTTTTTGAGTCGCGATCTGATTTCGTTGCGAGGAGCAGCCAACCAACGCAACCACGGCGAAACAACTTGCAGTCACCAATCCAACCCAAGACGAGCTTATGTGTTTGGGAATAGGAATATCCGGCTTCGTTGTATTATGTTTCATTCGCGTTGTCGTTCATAGATTCCGCGTCTCGTTCGGATTTGTTGGGATCCGCCTCTTCCGCCTCCATAAGCTCATCCTCTGAAATGGGAGTGTTCAGCACCGCCTTGGCAGCCTCCACCTTATCCTCCAAAACGAAAATATCCATGTCATCAATATCATCATTCACCACGAAACTTCTCTGGGGCAACACGAAATTCGGAGAGCCGGTGAATGCGGCGATTCCCTCCGCCTCAAGGGTCGCGATAACCACTTTGGCTTCATTCTCGGAGGAAGCGCGATAAATTAAAACCGGTTTGCGTTCCAGTTCGGAATCCAGTTTATCCACTAGTGCGGACCCACAATCGGTGCATGTGGTTATCCCCTCATCGTATTCCGTAAGACACTTCGGACACCAAGGCATAATGGTTTTTCCTACCTTTCAGTTTTTTCCTCTGAGTGTTTACGAACGCATAGCTCCTTAAGTTTCCGCCTCCGGTCGCGCAACGCCACCGATACCTTGCTCTGCTTGATTCTTCCCTCATGCAATCCTGCGGAAGCCGAGACGATCATGTCCCGCATCGCCTTCATATGTTTGACGCTTTTGCGGGGTTTGCGGAGCGCCACCTGCTCGTGCAAAATGAGATCGCACAGGATGATGATTCTCGCCAGTTGACGGCTCATTCCGTGCGAAAGCTCGGAGGAGTTCTCTCCTTTGAGCAGTTCCTGCGCCTGATTCATCAATTCCCGCGCAAGGGTTGTCGTTAAGTCTCTGTTGGAGGGAGCACGAGCCGGAGTCTCCGACGTCGGAGGAGGGCTTGGTTTTTGGACGTGCTCCTGAATGTAATCCAGAATTTGCTTCGCTTTCACGGGAGTGATGCCCGGGATTCGACTTAACTCTTCGGCTGAGAGCGCCATGATATCGTTCAGAGTGCGTAATCCCGCCTTGTTAAGCGTTCGTAGTCTTATCGGACCGAGATTGGGAATCCTCTCCGGTGAATCCTCCCCGACCAACGGAATCTCCTGCGCCGGATGACCGGGATGCTCGATTTCGCTCATTATGTTTTCCCCCTTTGCCTTCCTCCGCTTTCTGCTCTTTCATAATATCCCGTATCGACTCGAAAAAGCCTTCCTCTCTCAACGATTTCCAGTACGCTAAAAACTGCCGGTACTTGGATTTGCGTTCATCCCGCTTCTTTCTGCACAAGATCAACAGTCCCATGGCTGCATCGTAATCTCCTGCATAGACACCCTTGCGCAGGATATCCTTTTGCGAGATTCGCAACATTCTTCGCAGGTGCCGTTGCATTTCCGGCGCCAGAACGTCGGCGTCATGGATCTCCCCCACAGCCTCCTGAACATTCTTCACCTTTTCAATGGCGTCCTTGAAGGATTGTCCGTAAAAAGGGGCGAATAGTTCCATGGTGTACCTTAGCCTCTTGGCGGCGATACGCATTTGATGCAACTCGGGGACGTTCTCCGGATTGCCGATGAATTTCTCCCAAACCAAAAGATCCGCCACCCTGGCGGGAATGATCACCTCGGCGTTCTCCTGAATCGTGTCAGTGGGATCGATACCGTACACAACCCTCTGTTTTAGCATGGCTCACCCCCGCTCTCCTCGCGCGCATGGGAGTCGCCGGATAATCCGGAGAGCGACGAATTCGCATGGTCTCCTTTTGCGATCTCTTCGAACCAGCCCAACAAATCCCGGTTTGCCAGATGATCGAACGCTCTGATCACATCGCGCTGGCATTTCATCCGCTCGTCCTTTTTAATATCGATGAAAGACTCCACTCCGCTTTGCTGCATTTTCGGCAGAGATCGCTTCATATCCTCCAGCGTGAGGATCATGACATCCAAGTCGCGAGCGTTGGCGAGTGCGTCGGTAATGGCTTTAATCTCGCGTTCGAAGCGGAGAAATTCCTGAGAGGCGAAGACCGACTTGAAAACGTTGAGAGCGGCGCGGAGTCTTCTTGACGCAACCCTCATGTCGTGAACCGCCTCGATATCCTCGCCTCGCCGCACTCCCCGCATGTGGGAGAGCATTTTGATCAACCTTTCGCGGATGACCTGTACTCCGTATTCTCGAAATGTTAGTTGCTCTTCCATATTACGCTCTCTTCGTGTTTATCTATTCCTGCTCATGATAATACCGGATGTGTTTCGTCTTGAATCTCTTCGATTTTGATTTTTAACTCCTCGAAGATCGTATGAGGATCGCGGTTTGCGTCCACGGTCACAAATCCGTACTCCGTGGACATTTTGTCGAACTGGGCGAGCAGCCGAGTTTGATAGAGGCAGAAGCTGTCGTAAAGATTATCCGCCAGTCCCATATCCAGTCCAGCCTCCCAGTAGTTAAATCCGCGCCCGTTAACAACTCTTTGGATAAGATGCTCCAAGTCCACTTTGAGATAGAGAACCAGATCCGGTACAAGCGCGAACCCATACACTCCTCGCACCCAATTGGGGTCCGCGCCGCGTACGATATCCCTCGCTCCAATGGAGTAGAAATAGCGATCGGAAAGCACATAGAAGCCCGCTTTCAACGCGGGAATGATCTGGTTTTCCAATCGGTCTGCAAAATCCGTGGCGTAAAAGAGGCTAAACGTGGTTCTGCCAAGAGTATGCCCCTGTTTCGCCGCATCCAGACCGGGCTGCGTCAGCGTGGAACGGCTCAGTCCGGTGTTTGAGACCGCGTGTCCGTTCTCCTCGAGCCAACGTTGAAGCATCTCAATCTGCGTGGATCGTCCGACGCCATCCGTGCCCTCCAGAACAATTAACTTGCCGGGCAGATGGCCTAAGGGCATGTAGGGATAACCTTCGCCATAATAACTTGCAAGGCTCATTTGCTCACCCCCGTCATCGCCATGTAATCTCTCGGAGCTTTGTGCAATCGGGAGGAGTTCTCCAAAACTTGCTGCACGAGGGATCGCATTATTTTCTGCTGCTCCTCAATGGGACGAGTGCCGTCCATAACCGTTAGATTGAATTCATTGATCATATTATCATATTCGCGCATGATCCTACCTTGGAATAGCTCGAACGATTCCCTGACGTCGTCGGACAGCCCCAGATCCATCCCCGCCTCGTAATATTTAATTTGCGTCCTCCCCGTGAAGATACGGCTGACGGACACCTCCAAAGGGACCCGGAAGTAAAAAGCCAAGTCAGGCTCCACCGCGAAATCGTAGAGGTTGCGAACCCAGCGTTTCGATACTCCCCGAGCCACGTCTCTTGCGAACGCCGTGTAGACATATCGATCCGCCAACACGATCACTCCCGCCTTAAGTAACGGGATGATGCGGTTCTCCATACGGTCGGCGAAGTCAGTCGCATGGCTGAGGCTGAATGTCGTCGGGGTGAACATCCGTTTTTTCTTGCCCATCTTGGTGGTGCTTTTCACCAAGGTTGAGGAGTTCCATTCGCTGAAAAAGACATTATAACCTTGGGATTGCAACCATTTATAGAGCAGATCAATTTGCGTGGACTTCCCCGATCCGTCAATTCCCTCCACGATAAAGAGCCGTCCGGGATAGTTATGTGGTTTCATCAATACGCTCCAAGTGCCATGAAGTGAAGTGAAATGCGATTCTATCGTATATACAGCTTTCGTTCGTCTGCGGTTTCAGTCGTAACGCAGGAATATTATTCATATTATGAGCGGTATTTGCAAAATAATCCTCAAATATGGAATCACGATGGGAAAAATATATCACACTTTTTGCCAATCATGCATCTTCGCATGCCGCTCGAGGCGATTTACAATCTCATGGCGCGCAGATACGCACCATAGGGAGTTTGGGGTATCATTCCCAAAAAAAGGGGAGGGAGAGTATGAAATTCCATCCACGGTTGTTGAGCAGCATCGCCCTGTTACTGATCCTTTCGTCAACCGCAAGCCTTTGCGCCCCCGTATCGAAAACCGTCGGTCCCATTGCCATTTTGGGCGCTCTGCCAAGCGAGATCCGAATGCTGAGCGGTTCCATCCATGGGAGAAGCTTGATGGTGGCGGATGGCGTGCAGGTATATCGCGGATATCTGGAGGGTCGCCCCGTAGTCCTTGCGATGTGCGGCGAAGGCAAGGTGAATGCGGCGATGGTGACGACGGTATTGAAGGATTTCTTTCATCCCTCCATGCTCATCTTCACCGGAATCGCAGGCGGAGTGAACCCTCGTCTTCATCCCGGGGACATCGTCATCGGCGCAAAGACGTTTCAGCACGATTTCGGCTACCTTACAAATGCCGGATTACGCATTGACCCTACGAAGAATCCTTTCACCGGCGCGAATAACCCCTTCTATTTTCAAGCGTCGCCGGTTCTACTCCGAGCGGCGCAACGCGCCATGCATCTCGTGCACCTGAAACCCATCGAGGCGGGAGGGGTGGCGAGAACCCCCGTAATCCAAGTGGGGGTCATCGCTACGGGGGATCAGTTTATCGCATCATCGAACAAGGTGGCTCAGCTGCGCTCAAAGTTCCACGCGGATGCGGTGGAGATGGAAGGCGCGGCGGTGGCGCAGGTTTGCCATGCGCAAAATATCCCCTGCCTTGTCATTCGCAGCCTCAGCGATTCCGCAAATGAGACCGCCAAACGAGATATCGTTCGCTTTTATCAGATCGCTGCGAATAATTCGGCGACTCTCGTGAAGGCGATACTTCGATCTCTTTCGGCAAAAGCGAGTTCGAGCGCGACCGGATCAGCGTTGTGAGACGATCCTCTCAACCTGATATGGCTCTTCATCATAACGGTTAGGAGGACTCATCCTTCGCCTTCACCATCAAACCCGGGGGCAGCATCCATTCCAGCAAGCCCGCACCGGGCTGAATGATGGCCGTTTCGATGGAGATGATTCCGCCTTTCTTAAGCTCCATGTTGCCTCCGCCGATCAATTCCATCGGCACAATGCTGAAAGACGGATTGTGTCCTACAAAGAGATATCTCCCTCGTCGGTTCTTACCATGCATGATGCGAACCAAATCCGACATCTGAAAACCCGGCGCCAGACCGCTTTCCACTGTAAGTCTGTCCATACGCCCCAAGGCTTCCGCGATGATCTCGGCGGTTTTCAACGCTCGGGCGTAGGGGCTTGTGTAGATCTCATCGAATTTGAGCTTTAGCTTATCGAGGTACTGCCCGATGGCGCGTATTTTGACAATTCCCTCTTTCGTCAACTGCCTGTCGCGGTCATCCATTCCGAAACCGCCCTCTTCGGCGATGCCATGTCGCATGAATACCAGTTTCATGTTTTCGTTCGACCTTCCTTCTGGTACAATAGCCTTGTCGATTGTAGATCCTTCTCGATACAAGGAGCGTGTAAGATGAAACTCCAGTCTTGGTTTGGTTTAACCCTCCTCATTGCATGCAGCCTCATGGTTGTGGGGTCCCGTGCCGATTCCCCGTCACCGTCCAAGATAAGCGTGGACGGGATGATCCGCAAGACCTCCTTTGAGTTTTATTACGCCTTGGTTTTCGGCGACCAGGACGAGTACATGAAGAACGCCAGACTGCCCATCTATGAAATCCATGACGGTGCAGGCGTCAAACTGGACGAAAAGGCCGTGTCGCAATCACTCGCCAAGTCACGGGAGATGATCGCGCAACTGAAGATCACGCCCGATCAGGAGAAAAGCATTCTCGGCGAAATGCTGAAAAACCTGGATGAAGCCACCGTGCAGTTCAACGGCGCCAATACCGCTAATATCACTTTCGTCACCAAGCGCTCCAACGACGGAGATTCCCTCTCAACCTTCATCCTGTATAAAACCGATGCAGGTTGGAAGGTGATATCCGTGATCTCGGATAGTCACGCCGTGCCGCCTTCGTACTATGATGATCTATTGAAAAACTTGCCCAAGGTGCGACAATAATTCATCGTACCGGATGCGGCGGTTCCACAGGCTGATCCATGGATGCGCTTTGCGTGGATGCGTGAGTGAAGCAGTGTTTGTCGATATAGGCAAGGTAACTATTGGTTTTCCCGTTTTGGGTCAGATCGTCATACGAGAAGAGGCAGATGCCGTTCACGCCCAGATCCATCACCTTTCTAATTTTATCTACGGTGTCCTCCGGCGAAAGGCGCCATGATCCCAAGCCGGCATAGACTTTGTGACCATATGCCGCTTGGATGTCCTCCTTGATTTGTTTCAGCACCAAGTCGGTGTTTTGGGAATACGCCATGGGGCATACGGCGTCAAGATATCCCTTTTTCATCCAATCGCTCCAATCCTGCCCCTTATCCACGGCAGCGGTTTTCGGATCGGGGAAGACGGCGGCGGAAATCTCTATGTTTGGTTTGATTCGACGTATTCCCTCGGATATTCGTTTGACCAGGTTGGTCACCTGTTGTGCGCGCCATTTTTCCCATTGATCGGGGAATGTATGCACGTAAGCCAGTTTACCCCCATCCTTCTCCACCGCCTCCCTGCCGGAGGCGGTGATACGCTTGTCCATGTATTTCTTAAAGCGGAGCAAGGTGGAATCGGAGAAATCGTAATCGGAGTTCGGATATCGGATGAAATCGAAATGGATTCCGTCGATATCGTAACGTTTCGCGATATCCAGATAGACCTTGTAAAGATGGTTCTGAACGGCCGGGTTGCTAGGTTGCAGGTAGGCCCCCTCCACCCTTCCATCATTCACCATGCTGAAATGCCCCCACTTGTCATGGCTGATCCAATCCGGGTGGGCGTTCATAATGTGATTTTTGGCCTTGGGCAAGCGCTCTCCGGTCCACACGAGATAGGCGTTGACCCAAGCGATCACTTTTATCCCGACCTGATGCGCCTCTTGGATAATGGTTGCAAGCGGATCGAAGCTGGCGGGCTGATCGGCAAGAGCCTCCGCCCTTGGTTCCAGCTTGGATTCATACCAGGCGTCGCCTCTGCCGCGAACCTGAACGAAGAGGGTGTTGAAATCGGAGTCGTGCGCAAGTTGCACAACCCTTTGCACCTGTTCGGGCGAGGAGAGGCTATAGCGCACCACCCACAGCGCGCGAACCTTTGGGATGAGGTTTTCCGGTTGCACGGCGTTGGAAGACAGGGACAATGCGAGGAAAAGGAGTGTCAAAAAAACGACAAGAAACGTACCGCCTCCGAATCGCATAACAATCAATCTCCTTCGGAAAGAGGCAACTGCGAAATTCCACCTTTTGACACTACATAAAACGAAGCTGCGTGGATTTCGCAATCACCGGAATATGCCGAATATGACAAGCATTCCGGAACGATGAACCGTTTTTCGATGTGGCGGTTGCATTCCCGAAACACTTTTTCGCCGTAGTGCGTTGAGAGAAATTCAATTATTGGGTATTGTATCATAACCTTCGGAACATCACAATCAATTTTCGCTATTCGCATCAAAATTCGCCGATTTCCCTCTGCGAACGAAGTGCAATCCGCACTATAGAAAGGTTTCAAGATGAATTCATTGATCGTTCACGCCGACTTGGGCGTCACAAGGATATCCCGTCATATTTACGGACATTTCGCCGAGCATCTTGGCAGATGCATCTATGAAGGACTCTGGGTGGGAGAGGATTCCTCCATTCCAAATACGAATGGGATTCGCAACGATATCACGGAAGCGCTCCGAAAATTGAACCCGCCAAACCTTCGATGGCCGGGGGGATGCTTTGCGGACACCTATCATTGGAAGGATGGGATCGGCCCGAGGGAGAATCGCCCGTCCATTGTAAACGTTCACTGGGGAGGTGTTACGGAGAACAACCATTTCGGAACGCATGAATTCATGGATCTTTGCGAAACCCTGGGGTGCGAACCCTATATCTGCGGGAATCTCGGTTCCGGCACTGTGGAGGAGATGTCACAATGGCTCGAATATCTCACCATGCCCGCAAAAAGCCCAATGTCCGAACTGCGCAAGTCCAATGGCAGAGAGAAGCCGTGGGATGTGACCTACTGGTCGGTGGGGAATGAGAACTGGGGCTGCGGTGGGAATATGCGTGCGGAGTATTACGTGGACCTCTATCGGCGCTACTCCACTTACTGTCGAAATTTCTCCGGCAAGAGGTTGTACAAGGTGGCATGCGGCTTTCAGGATGAGTGGAACGAGGTGATCCTGCGCGAGAACCATCGCCTCATGGATGGATTAAGCGTGCACTACTATTGCATGAGCGAAGGGTGGGAACATAAGGGCTCCGCCACCGGCTTTCCAGAGAAGCAGTGGTACTCCCTGCTGAAGAGCGCGTTGGGAATAGAGGATTTCATCAAGCGAACCGCAACCATCATGGATCGGTATGACCCCAGTAAGCGAATTGGAATGATCATGGACGAGTGGGGCGCCTGGTACGATGTGGAGCCTGGAACCAATCCGGGGTTCCTCTATCAGCAGAACACCATACGGGATGCGCTTGTGGCTGGCGTGACCCTCAATATTTTCAATGCTCACGCGGATAGGGTGCACATGGCGAACATCGCGCAAACGATCAATGTGCTCCAGTCGATGATCCTCACGGACGGGCCCAGGATGCTCCGTACCCCGACCTATCACGTATTTGAGATGTACAAGGTTCATCAAGACTCCATCCTTTTGCCGACGAATCTCATCACGGAGGATTGTTCGATGGACGGGGTTGCCATCCCGCGTATCAGCGCTTCCGCCTCCAAGAACAGGGAAGGCGTGATTCATTTATCCCTGTGCAACATGGATCCCGTGAACGCAGCGGATATCACCTGCGACATTCGCGGGGATCATCGCTCAAAGGTCTTGGGACGCATTCTGACGTCCGAGGCGATGGACGGGCATAACACCTTCGATGCACCGGACACGGTTCACCCAGCTCCATTCGAGGACTGCAAACTGGATGAAAACGTGCTTGCCATGAAACTGCCGGCGAAATCCGTGGTGGTCTTGGAACTTATTTGAAGATTATCCGGCGGATTGTTCCGATTCGTCCGAACTTGATGATCGGCCAGATAGGAAAGAGAAGAACATGCGCGAACTCTCATACGAAACATATTTGGATAAGACCCTGGGGTGTTGGATTGGCAAATCCCTCGGGGGGATCATAGGGGCGCCGTTCGAAGGGCACAAGATTCGAGGCGAGATGACGGCGGAGAACTGCTGGCCTAAGGAGATAGCTCCCAATGACGATTTAGACATTCAGGTGGTTTGGCTGGAGGCTCTGGAGGAGCGGGGGCCTCTGCTCACCCAAGCCGATCTCACGGAGTTATGGAGGGATCGCTGCTGGTATAACTTCGCGGAATACGGCGCCTTCCTCTATAATGTGCAACGGGGAATCCACCCTCCGCTCTCCGGAAGATTTAACAACGAGTTTTATCGGGAATCGATGGGTTGCCCCATTCGCGCGGAGATTTGGGGGGCGATTTGCCCCGGCGCTCCGGAGGTCGCGGCGGAATACGCGCAAATGGATGGAGAGTTGGATCATATCAACAACTCCGTATGGGCGGAGCGGTTCTGGGCGGCCGCATTGGCGGAGGCATATTTCGCGGCAACGCTGGAGGAGGCTCTCAACGCCGGGGTTTCGGTGGTCCCGGGGGAGAGCGCGATTGCTCAAATCTATCATGAGGTGAATTCCCTTCTTGAAAAGCACTCCGATTGGCGGCGAGTTTGGCTGGAACTGATAAGACGGTACGGGAACCGTGACGGGTCGAAGGTGCAGATCAATTTTGGGTTCACCTTGCTGTCGTTATATACAGAGAAAAGAGACCTGAAACGCACTCTGGTCGCCGCCATCAACTGCGGTTGGGATTCCGACTGCACCGCCGCCACGGCAGGAGCGCTGGTAGGTGCGCTATGCGGGGCGAAGGAGCTGCCCGAGGATTGGAAAGAGCGCATGGGGAGGATGCTAACATGCGACGTAGCGGTGAAGCATAAGAACTCTCCGCTCGATCAGTTCGCCGAGGACACCTGCAAAGTCGGATTGGAGATGATTCATACCCGAACCTTACCGGTCACAATAACGGGGGTTCCGCCCACTTTAACGGAGGAGGTCCAAAGACGCATTCGGAACCGACCAACGCCATCGCCAATTACTCTTTCCGTATCCTACCCTGCCGGTCCCGTTTTGTATCCAGACAAGGCTTCTCCGGTGAATATTCATGTGTATAACAACATGAAAACTCCCTGCGTGGGGGAGATGGTGATCATGGCGCCCGAAGGCGTCATGGTGAAACCGAACACCCTCTCCTTGGCGGTTCCTGCGAAGTCGTCAAGCGAGTTCAAACTCGAGGCGAGTTATCCGCCCAATCCGAAGACGGTGTGGGATAAGAACCTCTTTTCCGTAAGGCTTAAAGCCGGAGACGTTGCCCGCGATTTCTCGTTCGGACTGACGGGAAGCCGGTTATGGCGGGTTTACGGACCCTATTGGGACGCATGGGATACCACAAGGTTCGATGAGTGTCCCTACCGCAACGATCGGATCATCTCCCATCCCGTTCATATACAGGGGTGTCAGGAGATGCTGGTTCACGAGCACGCTCGACTTGATCGGCAATATCTCAATGAAGCGGAACTGATGAGGCGCGAATTGCAGGAGGAGTCTCCATTTCTCGTTGAAATCGGCGAGGATTTTCTCCATCAAGATGATCTGGGCGGCTTTGTAGGGGAATGCTGCTATTACCTCGCACGGGAGATTGTCTCCTCCGAGGAGAGGAACTGCGCGGTGAGCCTCGGCTCCACCGGACCTGTGACCGCTTGGTGGGATGGCAGGGAGGTTTTACGGGCTGATAATGTGGAGAGCCTCTTCCTCACCGAGCATCAGTTTGGTGTGAGGCTTGATTCCAAACCGCATCGGTTGGTGGTGAAGTGCCTGCGATTGGCGGACCTTTTCCAGTTCTCGCTGCATTTCATCAAGGAGAACATCCCCGGGGATAGGACGGTTGGGGTATCCTATTTTCTGGACTGTACGGGCGGTAGGCTTTAACAGAACGGATCGGACGGATTTGCCCGATCAGACGGAGAAAAATAGAGGATATGAAGGCATGAAACTGAAGTTACTAGGCACTGCGGCTGCGGAGGGCTGGCCGGGTCTTTACTGCGCATGCAATGCGTGCCAAAAGGCGCGGGAGTTGGGAGGAAAGAATATTCGCACCCGCTCCTCCATGATGATCGACGAAACCGTCAAAATAGACTTTCCGCCCGACACCTATCACCACGTCCTCACGTACGGGATTGACCTGCGAAAGGTACGATATCTGCTGATCACGCATAACCACGATGATCATTTCCTTCCCGCCGACATCCTCTACTGCGAATCGCCGTTCGTTGCCGGGGAACCCTCCCCGCCCTTCACGGTCATGGGACCCAAGCCGGTGATCGACAGGTTTATGCCGCACAGGGAAAACAGCAATTCCCCGTTGACGCCTTTGGTTCTCAAGCCGTATGTGACGGTTGCGATGGAGAATTGGGGGTTCACACCCATTCTGGCGTCGCATATGAATTACGGCGAAAGCTACAACTACCTCGTAACCAAAGAGGGGAAAACCCTCTTGTACGCCAGCGACACGGGCTGGTACAGCGATGAGACCTGGGGGTTTCTGACTGGAAGGAGAATTGACTTTGTGGTGATGGAATGCACCTCCGGCGGGAAGGAGACTAATTACTTGGGGCACCTCTCCATCACAGGGTTGCTGAAAATGCGGGAGAAACTGATGGAAATAGGCGCCATACAGTCCGCCACGCCCTACATCGCAACCCATTTCTCGCATAACGGTGGCTTGCTGCATCACGAACTCGAAGCTCGCATGAATCCTCATGGAGTGGAGGTGGGGTATGACGGGTGGGAGGGGGAGGCGTAGAGATATCCGCAACGATGCAACCCATGCCTGTAGTGCGGACACCACGTTGGACAAGTTGAACTCGTGTATGTGCTTGCGTATTTTCGGAAGCGCTCCATCGGCGCGCATCTGCGCAACACATTTCCCATAAAATGAACTGGTGCGAAATAAGCCCCGAATTATCTCCAATATTAATGAAATGCATCGAGGCGATTTTGAAAGACGGACGTTATCAAGGTTTTCCCCATTCGTAGAGCGCTGGAAGAGCGATAACTTTTTTGCGTTGATAATGTTTTGTAGTTATGTTATAATGAAAATAAGAATCGTGCATTGGTGCTTCTCATGCGGTGAAATGCCGCAAGACCTTCATTTCTGGCAATCCCTTTTAATAAGTCATCTCAGGTAATCGCAAACATCGAGGGTTTGCGTATTTTCACCATCATCAAATACGTATTGCAAGTCGCATTTTGATGAAATACGCATTAACCTCAAAAAACATGCTGTAAGTTGTAATTTTTTTTGTTCATTTTGATGGCATTGACCCAGCCATCCGATATCCATGGCATGGCGGAGGTCGAAATGAACCATCGGTTGTTCCGGAAGGCCTCCGGTGTCCATACAAACAGGAGGTCGTATAGCAATGAAGATTCGTTTTATTGCACGCTCACTTATTGTTGCATTCGTGCTCTCAATGCCTCTTCTGGCGCGAAATAGCGCAAATGCCTCCGTAAACCCTCGTCATAATTCGTTCATTCAAAACGCCGGTGTACGCATGGCATCTTCCACGATTCAGCGTCTCGCCGCATCCGATCCATCCCAGATCGGGGCGAACGACGATCTTGGTTACGCCGCTTCCTCCCAGCGTATGGGGACATTCACCCATAATCGTCCCATCCCCTCTCCCCCACCCACTCCCGCCCCCAAGCCGAGCGAGTTCGTACGTATCCCGGGGCATATTCCTTATCGAATGATGGCGCGATCCCTTATGATTGGGCAGGTGAACCCCTCCTCCACGATACACCTCGCTCTGGCATTGCCGGTGCGCAATCAGGCGAAGCTTACAAGTTTTTTGCAAAATCTGTACAACCCGAAGAGCCCCCTGTATGGGAAATATCTCACGCCAGCGGAGTTTACACAGCAATTCGGGCCCACCGAGCAGGAATACTCGGAAGTTGAGCGATACGCAATAAGCCAGGGGCTGACCATAGAGCACACCCACCGGAACAGACTGTTGTTGGATGTGTCCGGTTCCGCCGCCACGGTTGAAAAAGCCTTTGATTTGAAACTTATGAATTACCGTTTGCCCGATGGCAGGGAATCGTACGCGCCCGATAATAATCCTTTGGTTCCTCGGAGTATCGCTGCGGAGTTGCTAGGGGTGGTCGGATTGGATAACATGACGCTCCTCCATCCGCAATTCGTCAAACGGTCATCCCTTTCGAGAATCGCCCCCCAGCAGATCGGCACGGGCCCGGATGGCGGCATGTCCCCTTCCGACATCAAAACCGCTTACAACCTATCGAACCTACCGCTGGATGGGAGTGGTGAAACCTTAGGGCTTTTCGAAATGGATGGGTACGACAGCTCCGACATCACCCAGTATGAAAACCAGTTCGGATTGAACGCTCCCTATTTGCAGAATATTTCCGTGGATGGAGCCTCAGGGGTTCAAAGCTCCGACGGACAGGTGGAAGTGACGCTCGATATAGAGATGATGATCGCCCTGGCGCCGAACGCCAACGAGATCGTGGTGTATCAGGGGCCTAACTCCGTCTCGGGAACAATCGATACATACGCTCAAATCGCCGATGATGATATCGCCAACGAGATCAGTGCATCATGGGTATATAAGGAAACAGATATATCTTCATATCCACCCTTTTACAATACAGAAAACAATCTATTCCAGCAGATGGCGGCGCAGGGGCAGTCCATGTTCGCCGCCGCAGGCGATTGGGGAGCATATAATGGTGGTTCCACATTATCGGTGAATGATCCCGCCTCGCAGCCTTATGTAACCGGAGTGGGAGGCACAACACTCTCGGTGAGTTATCCCGGCGGACCATGGAGCGGTGAAACCACTTGGAATGAACTGAATATTAACGAAGGCGCAGGGGGAGGGGGCATTAGCACGATCTGGCCGATACCCAGCTACCAGCAATCCGTTGCCACGCCTGGTTGGGCGCTACTTTCACAAGGCTCCACCACGATGCGCAACGTGCCGGATGTCTCCTTAAATTCCGATCCAAACACGGGATATTCCATTGTAGTCAACGGTTCCTGGGGGGTCGTAGGCGGAACGAGCGCCGCTGCGCCGCTATGGGCGGCGTATACCGCTCTGCTCAACCAACAGAGCGTGGCGAACGGGAATCCCCGCTATGGCTTTTTGAATCCGCTTCTCTATCAACTGGGGCAGGGTTCCAGTTACAATCAAGTCTTTCATGATATCAATGATGGAAGCAACAACGGATTCTATCCTGCCATCGATGGATACGATGACGCCACGGGCTGGGGGTCTTTCAACGGTATAAACTTTTCTTTGATTTCGCCGTTGTATCTTACGATCTACCCTTCAGAGGTGATCGGAGGGACTCCCTCGGCTCTCACCGTGGCGACGCAATTCCCGGTGACAAGCCAGTATGGATTGAACGTCGCACTTTCCAGCGACACCCCCAGTCTCACGAGCATGTATACGGGGGTCATTATTACCAACGGGTTGACAACAAGCCCGCCGGTCATTATAAAGACATCCCCGGTGACCACTCAGACCACGGTGAATATCACCGCTAGTTACACAACGACCAATGGAACGCAGATAAAGACTACAGGCTCGCTTATTCTGGACCCGATACCCGTGATATCGTCGCTCGTTATCAACCCCTCGGAAGTGATCGGCGGATCGGTGGCGAAGGCGACGGTGAACCTTCAATCTCCTGCTCCGCCAAGCGGCGTCACCATCACATTGTCCAGTGACACCCCCTCGGTTGCAAGCATCCCCGCAAGTGTCTTTATCCCGGGAGGGGAATCCTCCAGTACGCCGATTATCATCACAACGTCGTCGGTGGCTTCTCAATCCACCGCCACTATCACCGCCAGTTACGTGGATTCGAGCGGGACGCATAATTCCGTGTCGAGCAAGATACTCGTCGATCCACAGCCTGCGTTGGCTGGGATAAGCATAACGCCAACCTCGGTGACGGGAGGTTCCAATGTTACTGCGACGGTCACCTTGAAGGGACCCGCCCCCCAAGGCGGCGTTCAAGTCTCCTTGAGCAATAATAACCCCGCCGTTGCCAGCGTTCCCGCCAGCGTCACCATTCCGGCGGGATCGTCCTCGGCGACTGTCACTATAACCACGACAAGCGTGACCGCACCGTCACCGGTGACCGTGACCGCAAGTTACACGCCTCCAAACGGCGTTGCCAACGTTTTCACGGCGACGTTCACCGCATACCCTCAACCCGCCGTTTCGACGTTAAGCGTCTCTCCGAGCAATGTCATAGGCGGAGCCACGGCGACCGCGACTGTTGGGCTTAACTATCCCGCCCCCCAAGGTGGCATCCAAGTCTCGTTGGTCAGCGACAACCCATCGATCGCCAGCGTTCCCGCCAGCGTCACCGTACCTGGGGGCTCAACCTCCGCCCAGGTTTCCATTACGACAACAACCGTGACATCCCCAGCTTCGGCAACCATAACCGCAAGCTATGTGGATGTCAACAAGGTATCGAGCAACGCCCAAGCCACCCTGAGTATCTACCCGGTGCCGCACATATCCGGAATCACCATCAGTCCGAACGAAGTGCTTGGAGGGACGGCGTCCGCAGCCACGATAACGCTTCAATCGCCCGCTCCACCCGGAGGGGTGACCATTGCGTTATCCAGCGACACGCCCTCCGCCGCCGCTCCGCCGGCGAGCGTGACCATCCCCGAAGGGACGACAACGAGTTCGCCGGTCAGCATTCCGACCAGTGCGGTCAAGTCGACGGTGAATGTAAACATCACGGCGCAGTACATCTCGGGTGGGAAAACGATCAGTTCGTCGTCCGGCTCCCTCACGGTTGTGGCGCCATTATCGCAATTGACAATCACCCCGAACGTGATCTTCTCGTTCTTTGGAGCCGTTGGAGAGGTTGTATTGCCCGGACCGGCTCCGGCGGGCGGTGCGAACATATCCCTCGTGTCCAGCGATCCGAGTCTGTTGGCGGCGCCGTCAAGCGTCACCATCCCTGCGGGGGCGTCAAGCGCAACGTTCAACCTGGTGGCAGGGGGGACTTTAACGACGACCAACGTGACCATCACCGCCACGTATGGATTGGCGAGCAACAAGATATCGACAAACGCAACGGTTCTGAGCATTCTTTACGGTTTCCTGCCCCTCTTCTATTAAAGGGATGGGATTGCACAACGAAACGATAATATCCAAAGGGGCTATACCATGATCAAAGGTCGAAATAGACTATCGAAAAGAAACGCAGTTCCATATCTGATTGTTGCGTTGGCGCTCGCACCGCTTCTTGGCGGTTGCGGCGGAGGCGGAGGCGGAGGGGCCACTCCGCAATGGGGCGGCTTTGGTGGCAATCCCATGAACACCAGAGCAGGGGGTGCTGGAGGAGCCACAGGGGTGAAGCTGTGGGCTCTTACCACGGGAGGCTATGTCTCCTCCTCCCCCGCCATAAGCTCGGATGGGACCGTTTACGTGGGATCATTCGACGATAAGGTATACGCCATCGACGGAACCACAGGCGTTACCAAATGGACCGTTACCACGGGGGGAAACATCTTTTCCTCCCCTGCAGTGGGTTCGAATGGGATGGTCTACATCGGTTCGTTCGATAAAAAGGTGTACGCCATCGATAATTCGACAGGCGTCGTGAAATGGAGTTATCAAACCGGCGGGGAGATAACCTCCTCACCCGTCGTCGCCTCCGACGGTACGGTCTATATTGGCTCCCAGGATGACAAGCTCTACGCTTTGAACGGGTCCACGGGAGTTGTGGAATGGTCCTTCACCGCCGGCGGATGGATCAGCTCATCGCCCGCCATCGGGCCGGATGGTTCCGTTTATGTCGGATCGCTTGATGGCAAGGTGTATGCGTTGAACGGAGCGACAGGGGCGGAGAAATGGGCTTTCCCCACGGGCGGTCCCGTCATTTCCTCTCCTGCGGTTGGAACGAACGGGGATATCTACATAGGCTCCGAGGATGATAACGTGTATGCGATCAACGCTTCGAGCGGCGCACTAGTGTGGAAATACGCCACTGGCGGTCCTGTCTTTTCCTCTCCCGCGATCGGAACGAACGGGGATATATACATCGGTTCCTATGACAATAACGTTTACGCCCTGGATGAAAGCTCCGGCGCGAAGAAGTGGGCGTTCACCACGGGGGACAAGGTTGCTTCATCTCCCTCCATCGCCTCCGATGGCACGGTTTACGTGGGGTCGGATGACGACAAATTGTACGCACTGGATGGGTCCACCGGCGCGGAAAAATGGAGCTTCACCGCCACCGGCGCCGTCTCCTCCTCTCCCGCCGTCTCCTCCACCGGCGTGGTGTATGTTGGATCGAACGATAATAACATCTACGCGATAAAATAGCGGGGATGAGGATGAAGTTCATAACGCTTATGCGGGGAGCGCCAAGTAACGGCGCCCCCCATTTTTTACGATACGGGGACGTATTGGGTTTTCATCCCTCGCCATTCCAGATGACGCGTGAGGGATTTGCGGCGCATGGAGTTGAAAATCGGAATGTTTTGCCGGTATCATAGTGATGATGAATTTGTCCGATTAATTCCCTTACAAAAGGAAAACATACTCATGTCCATTGATCAAAACGTTCTGAAGGAACTGATAGAACTTTCACGCCATCTTGGTGATCCCGCTCGCGATCTTGCGATACTTGGAGAAGGCAATACCTCCGCCAAGTTGGAGGATGGCACGTTTTTAGTGAAAGCCAGCGGCAAGGAGCTTGGAAAGGCGAACGAAAACAGCTTTGTGCAGGTGTATTCCGATAAGGTTCTTAAAACCTTGGATGGACCGGAGCTGACTGACGCTCAGATCAAGGATACCCTTAAGATGTGCCGCGTGGATGCGGATTGCCAGATGATGCCTTCCGTTGAGACGTTTTTGCATGGGTATCTGCTTTCGCTTCCCGGAATTAAGTTCGTGGGGCACACCCATCCAACAGCTGTGAACAGCATCATGTGTTCGGTGAATGCGAAGCATGCGGTAAGTGGCAGGCTCTTTCCCGATGAGATCGTATGCTGCGGGCCCGAAGTCGTATTCATTGAATATACGGATCCGGGAATGCAACTCTCTCGTATATTAAGGGCGAAGGTTGAGGCGTTCATTGACAAATGGAACATGCCCCCAAAATGCATTCTAATTCAAAATCACGGGCTCATCTGCCCTGGAAAATCGGCGGCGGATGTTGAGACTCAGACCTATATGTATGTGAAAACCGCTCGAGTGCTGATTGGCGCTTACGCTTTGGGCGGACCGAACTTTTTAACGCCGGAGAATGTCGCCCGCATACACACCCGTCCCGACGAACACTATCGCCAAGGAGTCATTGGCAACTAAAATATCAACCTATAAGAAGGCAATGACAAAATTCATTGAATTTCACCATTGTCCGATACGGAGAAAAAAATGTCCAAATTGGATGAATATAAGAAGGGAACCGCCCCCATCCCTCAAAAGATGCTCAAATGGAATTTCTACGGGGAGGGGTTGGAAAGCCTGAAGTGCGAGGAAGTGGATGTGCCTGAGATTAACGCCAACCAGTTATTGGTTCGTCAGGACGCGGTGGGGCTGTGCTTCTCGGACACCAAGGTGATCGCACTCGGACAGAACCACCCAAGAATGGCGGGGAGGGATTTGAAAACCGATCCCGTGACCCTCGGGCATGAGGTTTCATGCACCGTTGTAAAAGTGGGTGAGAATCTTAAAAACAGGTTCAAGGTCGGGGAAAGATTTATCATTCAGGCGGACGTCTTTTACAAGGGTGTCTCCATGGCGTATGGTTACGCTATATCGGGTGGCTTGGCGGAGTACAGCGTAATACCGGAAGAGATGATTGACGGGGATGCCGGATGCTATCTTCTGCCTTTGTGGGAAGGCGCGGGATATGTGGAGACGGCTCTGGTGGAGCCTTGGGCTTGCGTGGTTTCGGCGTATAATCAAGCGCACAGATCCAGCATAAAGGCCGGCGGGAACCTTCTCGTGATCCTTGGAAAACAGGGGGACATCTCGGATTGGTCCGGCGCGTTCGAGAAAGGCAAGGAGCCGGGCAAGGTGGTTTGCATTGGCGGCGAGTGCAAGCTTCCGGACGCTCTTGCCGCAACTTTGCCTTCCGACTGGCAGGAATTTAAGAAGGTGCACACAGGCGATCACGGCTTTGACGATATCGCGGTCATTGGGGAAGTCGCCCCGGAGATCGCCGAAGCGGCTTCGAGCGTTTTGGCGAATCACAGCGTGATGGACTTTGTAGGGGACCATCCTTTCCCTCGAAAGCTCACTCTCGATATTGGTCGGATCCATTACAACTGGCATAATTATGTCGGAACGAATGGCAATCGAGTTGCCGAGGGATACGCCGAAGCCAGAACGGCTGACTTGATCGAAGGCGGCATCAGTTGGTTTATCGGAGCCGGCGGACCGATGGGGCAAATGCATGTGCAGCGAGCCGTCCTTCATCCAAGACCCCCCAAATGCATTCTTGCCACGGATATCGATGCGGAGAGGCTGCAGAGCGTCGTGGACAGGTTTGCAACCGCAGCGAAGAGTCGTGGTGTCGAGCTGATCGCCATAAATCCCAATGATTTCACTTCGGACGCTTTCAACGCCAAGCTTTTGGATATCACGAAGGGCAAAGGTTTTAACGATATCGTCTCTCTCGTGCCAGTCCCGGCGCTCATCGAGCACGCCATCGGCTTTCTTGCGGATGAGGGGTGGTTTAATATTTTTGCTGGGGTGGCGCGTGGCACGATTGCGCAACTCGATGTGAACGCAATTAAGAATCGCAAGGTTCGTTATCTCGGCAGCAGCGGTTCGGCGCTGACGGATATGCAACAGACTCTGGATAAGGTTCACACCGGGGAGCTTTCCACAAACGCGTCCTTGGCGGCGATTGCTGGCATGCGGGCGGCGCGCGAGGGCATTGCCGGCGTGAAGAACGGCAGATTCCCAGGCAAGTCGCTTGTTTTCCCTCTCATTCACGATCTTCCGCTCCTATCCCTGCATGACCTCAAGGAGAAATATCCCACAGTGTATGCGAAGTTGCAGGACGGAAAGTTTTGGACCAAGGAAGCCGAGGAGGAGTTGCTCGAACTGTTGCTGTAGATTTGCAAGGTTTGGCGTTCTGGATCGTTTGAGAAAGGATGGAATCCATCCGCGTATACAAGAGGATAGAGGATGATACTGAAACGATTGGAAGGGAAGAGTGCGATTATAACCGGGGCTGCGCAAGGGTTGGGAGAGGCTCTCGCCAAAAGGTTCGCAGCGGAGGGGTGCTCCGGCATCACCATAGCGGATGTGAATATCGAAAAGGCGCGTGTTACGGCTGAGGCGATCGCGAAGGAATACGGATGCAAAACCCTCGCCATCCAAACGGATGTGACCAAGGAGGAGCAGGTTTCCGCAATGGTGGAGGAGACCTGCAAGAGCTTTGGCAGGTTGGACATACTTGTCTCCAACGCCGGAATATTGATTGCGGAGGATATCACCGGGTTCCCCCCAAGCAAGTGGAAATTGGTTATGGATGTGAATCTGTACGGTTATTTCCTCTGTGCGCAAGCAGCGGCGAAGGTCATGGCGGAGCAAAAATCGGGCGTGATCATACAGGTGAACTCCAAATCCGGCAAAAAGGGGAGCTTCCGCAACAGCGCCTACTCCGCAAGCAAGTTCGGCGGTATCGGATTGACTCAATCGATCGCGTTGGATCTGGCGCCTTACGGTGTTCGGGTGAATGCGGTCTGCCCGGGGAACCTGCTTGACGGAACCCTTTGGCAGGAGAGTCTCTACGAGCAATACGCCAAGAAATGGAATATCACCGTGGAGGAGGTGCGCAGGCGCTACACCGATCAAGTGCCTCTAGGGAGAGGTTGCACCTATGAGGATGTTGAAAATGTAGTGGTCTTTTTAGCTTCCGAGGAATCCTCCTATATGACCGGACAGGCCATTAACGTGACCGGCGGGCAGGAGATGAGATAACTCCCCTCGCTTTTTCCGCATTCGGAACCCAATTCGCGCTCTCTCCTTTTGAGACATGAGAGAAGGGTTGTTATGCCCAAAATTCAAACACACTACATCTGCCAAAGCTGCGGGCATGATTCCTTGAGGTGGGTCGGGAAATGTCCGGAATGCGGCGAATGGAACTCCTTTGTGGAGGAGATACAGAGCGCATCCAAGGGAAGCGATCGCGCCATTCAGGGAGGGGGCTCAGTGAACGACCCGCTCCCCATCACCATGGCGGAATCGATCAGCCTTCAACGCACCTCCACGGGGATAGGGGAACTGGATCGCACGTTGGGTGGAGGCGTAGTGCCCGGCGGCGTTACGCTTGTTGGCGGCGATCCGGGCATTGGCAAATCCACACTGCTCACTCAAGTGGCGCATAAGATGACCTCCTCCACCTTCAAGGAAAAGCGACCCACCATCGCTTTGTATGTCTCAGGAGAGGAGAGCGTTCGGCAGATCAAGCTTCGGGCGGAGCGTTTGGGGGCATTGTCGGATCGCTTCCTGGTGGCGAACGAGACCGATGTGGATGTCATTCTTTCTCAGCTTGGGAAAGTGAAGCCCGATATCGCGATTATCGATTCCATCCAAACCACGTTCGATTCCTCCTTGGAATCCGCCCCCGGATCAGTGAGCCAGATACGCGATTGCGCAAGCGTATTGATTCGATACGCCAAATCCAGCGGCATTCCCCTTTTTCTGATCGGGCATGTGACCAAAGAGGGGGCTTTGGCGGGGCCGAGAGTTCTGGAGCATATGGTTGATACGGTGCTATATTTCGAGGGGGACCGTCATTTGGCGTATCGCATCCTGCGAGCGGTGAAGAATCGTTTCGGATCGACGAATGAGATCGGAATATTCGAAATGGCGGAGGAGGGGTTGCTTGAGGTGGAAAATCCTTCCGCCGCGTTGCTTGCGGAGCGAGCACCGGACACATGCGGCTCAGCCGTCACGGCGATTTTGGAAGGAGCCCGTCCTTTGCTGGTCGAGATCCAAGGACTGGTCGCGCACTCCTTTCTCGCCAACCCACGCCGCGCCTCCACGGGATTGGATTACAACCGCATGAACATGCTGCTCGCCGTGCTGGAAAAGAGGCTTGGATTTAAAATGGCGGAGCAGGACGTGTTCGTAAACGTGGCGGGAGGAATCAGAATCCTGGAGACCGCGCCCGACCTGGCGATTACCATGGCGATCGCATCCAGTTTCAGGGATCAGCCCATCCAAAAGGATACCATTCTCATTGGTGAGGTCGGTTTGGGCGGAGAGGTGCGGATGGTGTCGCAATTGGAGAAACGGCTGACGGAAGCGGCGAGATTGGGGTTCAAATGTGCGATCATACCGCACCACTCCTCCCTCGCTCGCCTGCGTTCCATCGGGATTCAACTGAAGCCGGTTGCCAATGTATTGGAAGCCATGAAGGAATCCCTCGCCGCATCGGTTTGATCGCCCTCGAAATCACTGCTCCGAGTTCAGACCTATTTGAGCTTTCACGTTCCCCGGATTTTCGATGTTAATGCCGCCTCGCAATCGATTCGCCACGATTATGGCGGAACTGCATCCGTTTTCAAGACGCACCTGCACACTGCCTGCATCCATGAAGTCGCAGGAGGTGATGGTAATCCCCTGGCATGCGACATCAATGGCGGGAGCGTGCCCCCAGTTAATGAAATGGCATCCCTCGAAGGTGACATTGCCGGTTCCTGCGAGTTTCGCCACGGAGTTTGAATTCGGCATTCCCCAGAATCCACACGCCGTAAACTTCACCGGGCCGGTGTTGCTGTCCATCACCTGGACCTCCGTAGTCCCCATGAATTGCCCGTTTACGAACGATATTCCCGCATGCCCCTGGCAGTTATCCACCACGACCGGCGTGGTTGACGTGCCATCCGCGCCTTCATCGGCGCCGCATTGGGTGAGAACGACATTACCCGGACCGTCCTTGATTTGAACAAAGTGATACCCCACCTTGTAACAGATGGCGAAGCAGTTCATCATGTACTCCCAGTCCGTACGACCAATGATAAACGCCGTGCCATGCAGCGAGGTCCAACGCATGATTGCAGGATCGGTGCTCCAGAAGGGCCAGAAATGCACGTTCTCCACTCTCCCGACATCAAAACATTTATCAATAAATAGCCCTTTGAGGAGCGGTTGACCGTAAAGACCGTCAATGAAGTGTCTTCCCGCAGGCGTGGTGCCAAAATCCACTCCCTGGTAGGGATTGATGAGAAGGACGTTACGAATGGTGCAATTATCCCCGTTTCCGTGAACGCACCAAGGATAGGGGATTGGATTGGTTACGGATTGATTCGGATAATACACGGATATCCCATCGAGCATTGCATTCCGATTAAGGGTGATGAAAGGGGTCCCATCCGCCTTTCCGCTCCCGGCGTACGCCAGGAGTATGGAACCATGCCTTGGCAAGGGCTCCGGAAGCGTGGTTGGCGGAGCTGTCGGCATAGTGATGTTTGGCGGAGCGATCCAATCGCCTTTGAGAATGACGTCCTCAGGGACATTGAGATCACCGAGAATCCGATAATTGCCGGCGGGGACGTAGACAATACCTCCGCCCTGCTTGCTGACAGCCATCATCGCCCTCTGAAACGCTGCGGTATCGTCATGCTTTCCATCCCCTTTCGCTCCGTAGTTTTTTACGTTTACGCCTAGGGCAGGGTTGACTGCGGCTTTCATTGTGAGGGCTCCCGCCAGGACCAATGACATCGTCAATCCCAAGGGCAGAAGGATTGTCCTTGCGAGACCGATTCTATTTTCGTTCATCTGCATTCCTTTCCGATTGAAATCGATAATGATTAAAATTACGTTTCGGTGATTCACCAGCCAGAAATCCGGTTGGCAAGCCTCGTTTTCCGAACTTGCAATAGAACTTATCCATCCTTTCTTTTTTGAACCTCTCGGAGATATTATGGTGGACCAAGTTCATCGATCAGCAAATCAGCCTTTTCATCTCAAGGAACCTGTCCTTTGCGCAATCATTTCTCGGCTTTATTTCTCCTCACTCCGCCACATTTGATTTTCCACGGCGAGGCTCGCATCATCCTGTTTCCTGCTACATGGCTCAATGATTCTTTTCCCTCATTTCGGTTTCCCGGCGACGTCAAGCTAAGCATGCATCCTTTCGGCGAGGTAATTCCCGATCCTTTCCCGGTAAGGTCCGAGGTGAGGGAACTGAAGTCAATCGAATTGACAACACACTCTCATTGTACCCCTTTGAGGATTCATGCGATGATTTCCCGGTATTTTTGAACGTCACATGAATTCCATTCCCCCTCCTCGTTCCTTGTACGCGATTGAAAGAGGAGACAATTGCATTGCTAGCATATCGGAAATGGAGGTGAGTAAAATAAGCGGCGACCGCCTCAGGTCTGCGTTTCTGCAATCTCTTGTGAAAATTGGAAAAGGGGGCGGGTGGGGTATACTAAAACAGCATATGATGCGATATATGTGTCATTTCAGGCGTAAAACAGCATGAATTTGGGTGATTTGCCGCAGATCGTGGATCGTCTTGATGGTTTGGATGATCTCCTTGCGGCATTAAGAACGGGGCGAAACCATCGTCAGGTCGAAGGGCTCGCCGGGGCTGCGAAAGCCCTTTTCCTTGCGCGCATCTTCCAAAGAGAGCGATCGCGAATACTTGTTGTCGTCCCTCAGATTGAACAAACCCAACATCTTCAGGATGATCTTCTCAGTTTCGGCATATCCGAGAGCGATTTGCACACTCTTCCGGTATCCATGGGCATGCGAATGATGAACGAGCCTCTGGATTTTCGCACGATTGGGGAGAGAATCTCCGCACTGAACGCCCTCGCAAGCGGAAAACCCTGTATTATCATAGGCTCCGCCGAAGCGGTTTTTCAGCGCACCATACCGCCCGAGGAGTTAACGTCGTTGGGATTTATCCTTCATATGGGGGATAAGGTCTCCTTCGAAAACTTGTTGCCGCGATTGATCGACTTGGGCTATGATTCCGAAAACACCGTCACCCGCCCCGGACAGTATTCACGTCGTGGGGGGATATTGGATATCTATCCTTCAACCGCCGAGTACCCGGTACGCTTGGAATTGTTCGGTGACGAGATAGATAGCATGAGGGAGTTCGATATTTCCACACAACGCTCCCGCCAACCATGCGGAGAGATATATATTTCCCCTGCCAGGGAGATACATCTGGACACCGCTCGAGTGAACGGAGCGGTCCAAACGATCTCCTCCATGTTGACCTCCCGTTTACGACAAATAGCGGTATCCGGCGACCGCGCTGCGTACGATACCCTCTCCTCGAAAATCGAGGATGATCTCACGATGCTTCGTAGCGGTGTGTATTTCAACGGATTGGAGGAGTATCTTCCTTATCTGGTAAGGGATGAGTTTTGCGCTTTGGATTACCTCAAGCATAACTCCGAGGGTGACAAAGATGCATCCCTTCCAACATGGGTGGTGGTGGTTGAGCCCGGACAGGTTGAGTTGCATTTCACCCGTTCACGCCAGGAGATAGCGGAAAATCGCAAACGCCGATTTATGCGAGGCGAGGTCTTGGAGGGGGAGGAGTATCCAGGTCCCTATTTGGATGGGATAAAGAGGATAGCCACGGAGTTTCCCACGCTCGTTTTCACGCAATTATCGAGGAATTACGAGGACTTTCCTGTAAAACGCAAACTGAGTGTCTCCTCCTCCGTGATGGATTCGTGGCGGGCGAGGCTGCCAGACTTTTCAGACGATCTGCGAACGTGGCTCGCACACAAAGCGGACTGCTTCATCATCAGCGATCAGCCACAGCGCGTGCGGGAGATATGCTCGGACATGGGATTGCCTCTGACATCCGAGGATACCACCGAAGCGCACCAAAATTCCGTGACGGTGATCAACGGAAGACTGCGAGAAGGCTTTAAATTCGCGGACATTCGGCTATACGTGGCGACGGATGCGGAGTTATTTGGATCCGCTCGCGCCGTCCTCGCCCGCCGTCGCGCCACAGGGGGCATCCCGATCTCCACGATCCTAGACCTGCGCGAGGGGGATTACGTGGTGCATGTGCAGCATGGCATCGGCCGATACCGAGGTTTGGTGAAGCGGGAGATGGATGGGGCGTTGCGCGATTTCCTGTACATTGAATACCTTGGTGGAAGCCTGTACGTGCCGGCGGATCAGATCGACCGGGTGCAAAGGTACATTGGCGGGGATGGCGTGCCTCCCGCCGTGAATCGGATTGGCGGGAACGAGTGGCAACGCACCACCAAACGCGTGAAGGAGCAGGCGAGAATCATGGCGGGCGATCTCATCCGCCTGTATGCTTTGCGGCATGCTGCGGAGCGTCCCTCTCTTGGGGAGGACACTCCTTGGCAGATTGAGATGGAAGAAGCGTTCCCATATGAGGAGACGCCCGGACAGATGAAAGCCATTTTGGATGTGAAGGCGGATTTGCAATCCAATCGTCCGATGGATCGTCTCGTATGCGGAGATGTGGGGTTCGGCAAAACCGAAGTCGCCATTCGCTCCGCATTCAAAGTTGTGGAGGCGGGGAAGCAGGTCGCCGTTCTCTGTCCTACGACAGTTCTGGCGGCGCAGCATCATACCACGTTTTCGGAACGATTGGCGGCTTATCCCATCACAATCGAATTGCTTAGTCGGTTCCGAAACCCGCGACAAATAAAGGAAACATTGGAGCGTTTAAGAACAGGGAATTGCGATATCGTTATTGGCACTCACCGTCTGCTTTCAAAGGATGTCCAGTTTCACAAAATAGGAATGATTATCGTGGACGAGGAGCAACGGTTCGGAGTGGCGCACAAGGAGCGATTAAAGCAACTTCGGGCGAGCGTGGACGTTTTGACCCTAACCGCCACCCCGATACCCCGCACGCTGAGCATGGCGTTATCGGGATTGCGGGATATGAGTGTCATCGAGGAACCGCCGAGCGGAAGAATTCCGATCGCCACGTTTGTGCGGGAATACGACGAGGATTTGGTGCGAGACGCCATCCAGAGGGAGCTGGAGAGAGAGGGGCAGGTCTATTTCGTTCACAACCGTGTGGAGAGCATTGAATATGTGGCGGAACGGGTGCGTAAGCTGGTGCCGAACGCCCGCGTGCGCGTGGGGCATGGACAGATGTCCGAGGATGAACTGGAGAAAATCATGTTCGACTTCTACCATAAGGAATTTGACATACTGGTCTGCACCACGATCATCGAAAACGGATTGGATGTGGCGAACGCCAATACGTTGATCATCGACAGAGCGGATCATATGGGGTTGGCTCAGCTTTATCAAATCAGAGGCAGAGTCGGGCGTTCCAATCGTCAAGCTTACGCGTATCTTTTCTATCGGGCGAATAAAAGACTCACAGAGGAGGCTGAACGCAGACTTTTGGCGATTCAGGAGTTTACCGCACTGGGTTCGGGTTTCCAGATCGCCATGCGAGACCTGGAGATCCGCGGGGCGGGCAATCTGCTAGGAGCTGAGCAATCCGGTGCGATGGTCTCCGTTGGTTTTGACTTGTATTGCCAATTGCTTGCGGATGCAGTGGCTGAGATGAAAGGCGAGGAGCCTGCGGATGAGAGCCTGCCCCCCGCCGATCTGCCGGTCACCGCGTACATTCCGGAGGAGTACATTCCCAACGAGGCGGAGCGTATCTATTTCTACAAGAGGATGTCCTCGGTGCGAAACACGGAGGATGTGGAGGGAATCAGGGAGGAGTTGGAGGACCGATACGGAGATCCGCCGACTTCTGTTTGGAACGCGCTGGCGCTTTTAAGATTGCGCTTGCGGGCGAAAGAGGTGGGCATCTCTTCGATCCGAACCGAACGCAAAGAGGTTTGTCTGCGTTTTAATTCCCGTGTGCGATTGACTCCCAACGCCATACGGCTGCTTTCGTATATGTTCAAGAAGCATCGGTTCACCGGGGATTCCATGATTATCCCTTTAAGTTCGCCCAAGGTGATGGAGGAGATCGAGGAGATGCTTAAGATACTGGAGCGCGCCTTCAAGGAAGGCGCGCCATCGGAAAAGAGGTAAGCGAGATTCTCTGTTTCACGCCTCGTTATCGAGGTGCGATGATCACCTTGCGATCGGGGTCCACCCCCTCGCTGTATGTGGTGACATAGGGATTGTCCGAGAGGGTGTTGTGAATGATTCTTCGCTCATGGGCTGGAAGTGGGTCCAATTCACACTCCTCCTGACGTTCCTTCACTTGCGCGGCGTATTCCCGGGCGAGATTTTCCAACACCTGAGTTCTGCGTAATCGATAACCGGCGCAATCCAATACAACTCGCACCTCGGCCCCCACTCTCTTAAGGATCAATAAATTCGCGAGATATTGCAACGCATCCAGCCTTTTCCCGTACTTGCCGAACGCCTCCGCAGCGTCATGACCGGTAAGATTGATTTCCAAATAGGGCGGATTGGAACCTGTGATTTCCGGAGTGATATCCAATTCCATCGCTTGGCACATCTCCAGTATGATATCGAACGCTGCACTCTCCTTATCGGTGAGGTTGGGGGTTTGTACGTTCTCCGGATTATTATCTTCAACCATGGCTTATCCTCCTCAGGAAACTTGGGCAAGGATCATCGCTTCTTTTTGCGAGGGCGAACCCTTGTAGGTTTTGCGTTTAGCTCCGTGACACTCTTGCTTGGGTTATCTACGATTTTGGTCGTTATAATCTCCTGGCTCGCTCCGTTATCGGCGGCAAGCTGGTTCATTTTGCTCAGGCGTTGCGGTTTGAATACGTAGATATATTGCTGCCAGATGGATATGGCGTTCAGCGCCAGCCAGTAAAGAACAAAAGCTGAAGACCATCGATATATGAGGAACATATAAAAGAACATACCCGAAGTCATTAAAGCCATCATGTTGGTTTGGCTTTGCTGGGATGGGTCCTGTGCGGGCGTCAAGCGCATCGTAAGATAGTTGGTAAGAGTGTAAATCACCAACAGAGGGATATCCGGTTGAGCAAGGCTGGTGGCGATGTAATGCGGATATTTAAATGAAATCGGACTTCCCACCCATAAAAATTTGCCGTTGACAAACGCATATTGGTAAGCGATAATGCCACGGTAAATCAAGATCAGGAACGGGAATTGAAGCAGAGTTGGGAGACAACTGGCGAACGGGTTGACGCCATGCTCCTTGTAAAGCTCCATCTGCTTTTGGCTTAGTTCCTGTCCTTTGTATTTTTTCTGTAACTCCTTGATGAGAGGCTGCATTCTCTGCATTTCTCTCATTGCCACGTATTGCTTGCGCGTAAGCGGCAGGAGGAGTATCTTCACTAGAACGGCGAGTAGGATGATCGCTATCCAATAGCTGTAGTTGGGGTGGGATCCCGTCAGCTTTACAAGGGAGTTGATGATTTGATACATCACCCCCGTGGAGTTGCGTTTATTAATCTTCGCTTCCAACATCCCCAAGGGGCTGTGTTGAAAATCGTTTATAGGGCTTAGAACTTTGGTTGCGGCTTTCGTATCCGGGAAGTTGTTGGCTATCTGTTGCCATGCGGCAACTGCCTTGTCCTGCCCGTCCTCCAGTTCCTTCTCGTTGCCGGCGTAAGCGGGACTTTGGGTGTAGAGCCCCTCCTCATACAGCGCCTCGGCAGCTGTTTCGGGATCGCTATGCTGATATTTGCTGACAATATCCGAAAACGCCTTCAGCGCCGCATCCTTTTTACCTTGTTTTATCAATTGATTGACTTGAACAAAGGCTTGTGGATTTTGCGCCGAGGCTGTGGATATCAGACATCCGCTAAAAATGACTATCGCCACACTGACGATAGTCAGGTTCCATGAAAAACGCATTAAACTCCTCGTTTATTCCAGAGGATCATATCCGCCCGGGTTGAAAGGATTGCATCGTAAAAGCCGCCAACACCCTTTGAGAATGCCTTTGAAAACTCCGTATTTTAGAATTGCTTGGGCCATGTATTCCGAGCAAGAAGGATAAAATCTGCACGTAGGGGGACGAAACCTGGAAGTTTTTTGATATCCTCTTATCAACAGGACGCATAGTCTTCTTGGAAACAAAAGAATCCACTCAATCATCCTGCGCATCCGTTGACCCCTTCATCTCCTCGTTCAGCAATCGGGATCGCCTCAACAGGTCGTCCATCGCCACCGACAGTTCCTTCCAGCTTGCCTTTTGTATTTGAGAACGCGCCACAAATACCGCATCGAAACCGCATGAAATCTCAACGATTTTGCGGCGGCATAACTCTCTCAAATGTCTTTTGGCTTTGTTGCGAATGACCGCCTTACCACATTTTCGATTGATGGAGAATCCGAAGCGTTGCACTCCATCGTTTCTCTTTAATACGTAAAGAACAAGCCACGTATTTGCGAGGGATTTTCCCTTGGCGTAAACCAGTCGAAAATCGGCGGGTCTCCGTAAACGGTTATGAACTGCGAGCACGGTGATGGTCTGGCTATACTGTCAAAGCGTAGCGGCCCTTGGCGCGTCGCGCACTCAGTACATTGCGCCCATCCTTGGTGGACATGCGTTTGCGAAAACCATGCACTCGATGGTGACGTCTGTTTTTGGGCTGGTAAGTCCGTTTCATTTGCGATAAGCCTCCTTCATCATGACGGAATATTATAGCATAAAAGGAGTGGTTTGTTGTCGCAGCGGGAGGAAATAGCGTAACACAAGGAATGGAAACGGGGGAGAGGGGCTTTTCTCTCCCCTTTAGTTTACGATTTAGCCCCGTTTACCCTTCGGCTTTTTAACGCCTCCGTTAAGTTTTCTCTCCCCGTTAGTTTACGATTTAGGCGCAGCGCCTACCAACAGGATGTGTACGGCAACGCTGCATTATTGTTGTTGGGATCTGTCAACGTGGCGGGATAACCGCTTCCATTGTTCGAATTGTCGCCGAAATCCGCCGTTTCATTGTAAAGGACTTGTCCTTTCTGCAATAATATCTTGACTTTGAAACGCTATCCTCCGCCACGCTTCGACCTTACAACCATGTTGTTTTGGAGGAAGGCGTTCGGTGGAAGGTTGTGGTTATCCCATTCGTAGTCATCGCCACAAGGAAAAAACATGAGCCGAGACATCGCCCGATCCGCCTTAAATCTCAAAGCGCCGTCACGATTAGGACATACGGAGTATTGCAGCAACTACGCGCTTGTTCGCGCCGTAACGGGAAAGGATCCCGTAACGGATGGAACCGCGTGGAGGGATTTTCAAGACGCCTGGGAGATGGATTTTCTTTGGATCACACATGACGGTCCGCACTCCTGGGCGGAGAAGGGGCGATCGACGGACATGGGGCATGCGGAGTTCTTGGAGGGGGGTGTGGATCGCAGAAACACGGTGACATGCCCGTTCAAGGATGTCGAAGAGATTTACGCTTTCGACGCCGTGGCTGAGTATGGATTGGAGGATATGGGTGAGCTCACGCGATTCTACGAATCGGTGCATCAGGCGCACCAATCCGCCAACCCAAACCAACTCTGCACCGGTGGCTATTACAAGACTCTCATTTCCGGCGCGATCGAAGCGTTTGGATGGGACATGCTTCTGACGGCGGCTGCGGACAAGCGGCGTTTCGAGAAGACATTGGACAGCATCTTTCGCCTGACCCTTCATCATGTGGAGGCATGGGCGAAAACCAGTATCGAGGCGTTCATTTGCCACGACGATATGGTGTGGACAGCCGGTCCCTTTATGCATCCGGATTTTTATCGCTCCGCCATCTTCCCGAGATATCGGGAATTGTGGAAACCATTATTGGCTGCAGGTAAAAAGGTTCTTTATTGCAGCGATGGGAATTGGACGATGTTCGGCGAGGATATCGCGGAGGCTGGCGCGCATGGGTTTATCTTCGAACCTATCACGGATCTGGATGTCTTCGCGAAAAAGTTCGGGAAATCGCATGTGCTAATGGGATCCAAGCTGGATTGCCGCACTCTGACATTCGAAGGCGAGGAGAGAATCGCGGAGGAGGTGGATGCGACACTTGCATTGGCGAAGAACTGCCCCGGGTTCTTCTTCGCGGTGGGGAACCATATCCCCTCCAATGTGCCTGTGGAGAATGCGCTGTTCTTTTTCGATTATTTACGGGAAAGGTGGTCACGCGGGGAGGAGTGAGATATGGAAGGTTTCTTGAGGTTACATATTCGAAAGGATGTTTCGGAATGGTTCCAAAGCCGGATGGTTCCAATTCCATGCACCCTTGTCCGCAGCCTCCCCTAATTTAAGGCCGGCAAAACCATCCAAACCAGCGAGGTAAGCATATAATTTGGCTTTGTGAGGATGCCTGATCGTTCCGGATACTCGTCCGGCGCAATTGAGATAATTCTCCACACAGTTCATCAATTCCGTGTTATTCAATAATGAGATGCACAAATCCTCCAATGTGCCCGGAACATAATTATCCTGTTCACTTTGGGTTCCCTTCACACCAGGGAAAATCACATACGCTATTCTCAACGAAGATTCCTTAACATATAAAAAAGGTGAGGATGGAACTGGTAGATTATGATTTTTCAAACTTGATTGAATACTCCTAATGGCTGAATTAGCATCAGTCTCCGCATCCCTAGCGATTATCATGGTCTTTAACTGATGGTATTTTGGGTTATTGATGATGATTTTCAAGGCTTCATTCAACTCCTTAATACCGCCAAAGTCTATTACCTGGATTTCGTTGAGTTTGTATTGTTCGCAGGCAGAGATAAAAAAACGTTGTTCATCCTTGCCTTCAACGAGGATTATCTTTTCTTTTTCAATTTTTTGCATTATCGAATTTCCCAATTATTATTGATGGCTGTTTCGAAAATGGGATAAGGATAGTATTTCGGAAATATATCATTATTCTCCTTATCCAAGCGAACGTAGAGGAAGTCATCCTTTACGTCATCCTCGAAGCCTTCGGTGATCGCTTGCATGCATTCATAGCTGTGCGTGGTGCAGATAATTTGGCAATTGAATTGCTTGGATGCACGGGCGATGGCACGCCATATCAACGGAAGTTTCGAATAATGGATTCCGCTTTCAATTTCATCTATTAAAACGATACCATCCTTGTTGGATATTATGTAAAGAATGATCGAGAGCAGGCGAGTTAATCCATCACCAGTGTATGCGATGGGAACTTTACGACTTAGTCCGATATTCGCATGAATCACCGGCATGTTTCCAAGAACTGCTATGGAAAGACCCTTAAGATCAGGCTCCAGAATTTGCAGGAAGTCAATGATTTTATTTTGTCCACCAAGATTGTCAATATCGCCAAATCTTTTGGCTAAATCAATTGAATTCTCTCTTCCTCTCAGGTTCAGAATTACCACTTGGAATCTCTGGACCGTGGGAAGGAGTGATGTGTATTGAAGTCCACCATTTTGTAACATTAAATATGCAACATGAGGATGATTATCGTTATGATAATATTCCATTTTCAACGCTGAGAAGACAAATGGCGTCTCTGATGATTTTTCTCTTACAATTGGCATATTATTCGATATGAAACCTGGTTGGGAAACGAACATATGGTTGGGCAGATATTGATAGGTTATTTTCTCCGATTCTTCTCCCATCCTCGCTTCAATTTCTATTACCTTCGTTAGATCATAATTATTAAAACTTGGCGCCCACAGAGATTCAGGATTCCAATCAGTAAACGGAATCCCTCTCCAAGAATGTGTATTCTGAAAAATATTGGGATCGTTCCGATCAAAAAGTGTGAATATCGCTTCGAGGATTGTGGATTTCCCAACGTTATTATATCCTGATAAGAGCGTGATTCCAGGAAGGTTATCTAATTTGATTTCATTAATAATTTTGTAATTCTTGATATGCAAATAATTAATCATAGTATCCTCTTAGCTTTCGTTGAATGAAATTAGATGATAATTTATTATTGCTCTATGTCAAATGGAGTGGCGAGGATTATCTGAACAATTCATGTCTGAATTATAATGCTGAAGCATATATATACGGGAGGCAACATCCGTCCTATTATAGCACAATGAGAGACTATCATGCAATGACAATCCAAGAACTTGACTTTTGACGGAAAATTCCCTCATAATGTATGTCAATGGGTGTGAAAGGGGTGCATGGAAGAGATGAAACAGACTTACGTCGCTCCTGCCATACAATGCGATGGCTGTGCGAACTCCATAAAACGTTCCTTGGGGAAACTCACCGGAGTTTTGGATGTGAGTGTGGATATAGCTTCAAAGCGGGTGGAGGTGGATTTCGACGTCGAAAAGGTGGATGAGAACGCCATCTTGACGCGGCTGGAACAAGCCGGATATCCCGCACAAAAAGCATAGCGTATGAAGGTTGAAAGGAGAGTTGTGAAATGCGAATTACCCTGAAGGCCGAGTCGCGGGGGCCGGCGACCAAGGGCGAATTGAAACGGATGCGAAAAGGTGGCCTTTTGCCAGTGACGGTCTCGGGAAAAGGGGTGGAGAGCAGGAATTACTCTGTTTCCTGGAAGGAGCTAACGGATATATTTCGTTCGCATGGAAGTTCCGTCATTATCGATTTGAAGAATAACGGGGAATCCTCCCTTGTTTTGGCAAGGGATATTCAGAGGGAGCCGATATCCGGGAAGATCATCCATGTGGGATTTCAAAAGATTTCCGCACGGGAACTCATTCACGCGGAGGTTCGAATCGTTCTTCACGGAACGCCGGAGGATGTTAAGCGGGGTGAGGGGGTTTTGGAGCACCAACTGAACGAGATTGAAATAAGCGCTTATCCAGATCAGCTGCCCGAGCAGATTGTCCTTGATGTAAGTAACATCTCCTTAGGGCATCCTCTGCATGTGTCCGATATACCAAGCACATCTCAATATACGATTCTGACTCCTCCGGAAACCATCGTGGCGTCCGTGCAACCCTTAAGACGCGCCGTGGCGGAGCAGGAAGCTGCGGAAGAGGTGACCGAGGTTTCAACACCTGCGGAATCTTGACGATATCGCCCCGCATCGGAAAAGCGTGCGGGGCTTCTCATTCATTCATGAAATATATTCACCCGCCCGCATTACGCTCGGGTATGACCATTGGCGTTGTTGCCCCCTCCGGACCGATATGCGCTGACGAACTGGAAACCTCCCTGCATTACATCAAACGTCGCGGATACAAAGTGCGGCTTGGGAAGTCTCTCTATGCGCGATATGGGTTTCTCGCGGGGACGGACGCCGCCCGCGCAGACGATTTTAACATGATGTTCGCCGATCCCGAGGTCCATGCGGTGTTTTGCGCCCGAGGAGGATATGGGGCGTGTCGAATTTTAGACTACATCGATTGGAATCTCCCGAAGAAGCATCCGAAAATTTTCTGCGGCTACAGCGACATCACCACACTCCATCTCGCCTTGCAGCGTTACTGCCATCTGATCACTTTCCACACCCCCATGATAACCCGCTTCACGGATAACTGGGATAGAGTTTCGGAGGAGAACTTTTGGAGGTTGCTGGAATCTCCAAGTCCGTACGGCGGATACGATGCCACTGCGCCATTTATCCGAAAGTTGCATGGAGGAAAAACCAGCGGAAGATTGGTTGGGGGATGCCTTTCCCTGCTCGCCGCTGCTGTCGGAACTGCTGAAAGTCCCGATTTCACCGATGCGATCGTGCTTGTCGAGGATGTGAATGAAGCCAATTATAGGGTGGACAGGATGTTGATGCAGCTTCAACGGGCGGGTCTGTTGGAGAAAGCGGCGGGTTTCGTGATCGGCGATGTCACAGGGGATCGCGATCAAAACCCATCCGATGATATTTCGCTTGAGGATATATGGAAGCTGCGGATCGCCTCTCTCGGAAAACCGGTGATCGCCGGGTTCCCGTTTGGACATGTTCAGAACCCCGCATCTCTTCCCCTTGGTTGCTTGGCGGAGTTGGACGCGGATACGGGAAGCCTGACGATATTGGAATCAGCCGTGGCTTGATATCCCCTTGGGTTTTCGTGAACGAGGCCTTTCGCGATTCATGGAGGCGATAAGTCTCGCATGGGCTCTATCGAGCTCACGTATCAAACGTTTCGCCTTCGCAATGGTGGCGCGGTCCATCTCCCGATACATGATCGGACATATCCACGCAGTGCAACCAAAAGGGCGAAGTTCGCTCGGGAACGAACAACCGCCCTCTCCGAGGAAATCACACGGTGGATCTTTTGAGGCATCCCTTTCCTCCTTGAAAGCCTCCGTTAATCCCCCCGCCACCTCTTCAAGAATCTCCGATAGATTCACGTTTTCCTTCGGCTTCCAACCCATGCTTTCCGCCAGCAGGATATCGTTAGGGGATATTCTGGCGGGCTTTCGGCAACAGGGTTGGTCGCATTTCGGGCAGTGGACACGGGTGAAATCGTCGAAGAGTTGTCTTAACTCCCTTTGGATGAAACGGTATTCCTGCAATGGATTTCTCATGAGTCTAGAATACCATCAATCTCTGGAATCGGAAAGCGTAACACGTGAGGCGCAAAGGATTATTTATCGTTGAAATAAAAACTTATTGCAGAAATTCAAGTTTTTTGAGATAATATCCGAGTGATGAAAGACATTGCACGCAGTCGAGGACGACAGGAGCGGGAAATGGACGATACCGTAAAGGGATCCGACATGAACAATCCAAGACCGAATTGCACCGCCGAGAATCAGGAATCGGTTCCATCTTCGCGTTTAGCCAAAAACAATCGTAAAGCCAATGCAGCCGCATCTTTCAAAGGAGGATAGAAATGTCTTCGAAAAGCGAGGAGGCGTATCGCATTCTGTTCGAGAAAGCCCCTGTTCCCTATCAGTCTCTTGATCAATCCGGGAAGATCATCGAGGTGAACGATGCATGGCTTAGACTGCTGGGGTATTCCCGTGAGGAGGTTCTTGATCATAACATAGCCGAATTTATCATCCGGGAACAACTTCCCCTTCTGCAAAGCCGGTTCAACCAATTCAAGGAGACCGGATTCATCCATGGAGTGGAATTTGAAATGATTGCAAGAGATGGAAACCACGTTCTTGTTAGCGTTGAGGGGACGATTGGTCGCACATCCAACGGGGCGTTCAGGCAAACCCACTGCATTTTAAATGATATCACGGAAACGAAGCGTTACGAGGAGGAACTACGTCAGCAGAAGGAGGAGTACGAAACCATTTTCAATTCCGTCCCAAGTCTCATCAGCTATGTGGATCGAAACGGTGTTTTTATTCATTGCAATAAAGCGGTGTCGGAGAATCTCGGCCTGCCTCTCCATGAGATCGAAGGGCGATCCTATCATGAGATATTGCCGAAGGATGCGGAGAGTTTGTTGCGCGAAAACGATGAGGTGATCAACACAGGAAAGCCGAAGGTGAATTTCGTCCGCCCCTACCATTCCATATCGGGCAAACAAGGTTGGCTGCGAGTGACGAAAGTGCCTCATTACGACAAGGAGGGTAACATCACCGGCGTGATTGCACTTTCGGAGGATATCACGGAACAGAGGGTATTGGAGCAGCAACTGAATCAAAGGCAGAAAATGGAGGAATTGGGGTTCTTGGCAGGAGGCGTGGCGCATGATTTCAACAATTTGCTCACCGTCATCATGGGTTTTTCGGAGTTGGCGCGGGATAACGCAAAAGGCAACGTCATGCTGCAAAAATATCTGGACAACATCATCCAAGCCACGGATCGGGCGGCAAACCTTACCCGTCAACTTTTAGCCTTCGCTCATCAACAGGTGATAGAGCCGAGAGTGGTGTGTCTCAACGATTTGACGATGGAAATGGAGAAGATACTTCGTCGATTGATAGGCGAAAAAATTGAGTTGGTGTCACGTTATGATCCAGACCTTTGGGACGTGACAGTCGATCCGGGACAGTATGAGCAGATCCTATTGAACTTGGCGGTGAACGCCCGTGACGCCATGGAGGATGGCGGGAAGTTCACCATGGAGACACAAAATGTAAGGTTGGATCAGAGCCACTCGCGCCTTCATCCGGCATTATTGATGGGGGATTACGTGATGGTTTCCATAAGCGACACCGGGCATGGGATACCGGAGGATATTCTTCCCCATATCTTCAAACCTTTTTACTCGACGAAACCGAAAGGCAAGGGGACAGGTTTGGGATTATCCACCTGTTACGGGATCATGAAACAGAGCAACGGTTTGATTGATGTTGAGAGCGAGGTTGGACACGGAACTACATTCCGACTCTACTTCCCTCGCTCCGAGGAGACGACAAATCACGCAGCCATCGGCGTAGCCGAGAATAAGAAAATCTCCGGAGCGGAGACGATCCTTTTAGTGGAAGACGAAGAGATGGTGAGCGAAACGGCTAAATTGTCTTTATCCGCGCATGGCTATCGAATACTCTGCGCTAGGGATGGAAAGGAGGCATTGGAGATATTTCATGACAGGCGAGACGAGATAGACTTGATCATATCCGACGTTGTGATGCCTCGCATGGGGGGAAGGGAGCTATTGGATGGAATAAGAGAGTTCGATAAAAAAATCCCATTTCTATTGGCTTCAGGTTATACGGATCATCTGCAGATCATAGAGCAAATTGCCGAGAAAGGAGCCTTTTTCATTCATAAGCCATATACGCCCATAAACCTTGTTCATATGGTTCGGGAAGTCTTGGATATCGCGAATAATAATGAACCTTGATGCTTATCCTATCAAATCCAGAGCCTCTTCGATTGGTTTCTGAACGCATGTGAAAATCGGCGTGTCTCTTAAAGTATAGGAGCTAGCCGCCGTTCCGCGAAGCTCCATCACCAGATCAAGGAAGTCGGCGGGTTCATCGGTTTCGAACGCCACAACCCATTCCTGATCATCGAGACCGAACGAATAGGTCGTGTTCAGTTTCACGGAAGGATACCTGTTGCCCGTCTCAATGTGAGCGGTCATCATTTTTTGTCGTTCCTCCGAGGATAGTGCGAACCACGCTCTGGTTTTTACGAAGGGATAGACGAAGAGATATTTGGCGTCGGTGGGACGAACTTGGAGCCTAGCTCCATCCTGATCGGGATGGATATGTGCATCAATATATTGAGAGCGTTTCGTCATGGCGAAATAGAGATAGGGATTGATCATGTATTGTCCGATGCCGGTTTTTAAAAGCTCGGAGTGCATCTCCTGCAGTCGGTCCAGCGTTTGCGACGCTCGCCATATCAGTAGATCCACATCCCCTCGAATTCCCACAAGGGAATAGGATCTGGCAACAATCATATCCTCGTATTTCCGGAATACCGAGGCGAACTCCTCTTTTCCCGTCCGCTTCTCCGTGAGAGGCAATCTTCTCCATTCGGGAAGGGTTTTAAAAAAGGCGAACTGGACGTACATTCGTCCCTTGTTGGGTGCGTTTTCCATGGATTGTCTCCCGCAAAATGGAATGATGATATTTCTGTTTAGGAATTCCAGTCAATTATACCTTTTTCATGGCTAAATATGCACGCGTCACCCTTAGGCGTCGCTCTTCTTTCGTATGGTTTTCCGATGATGCCGTTTCTCACTTGACAACATTTCCAACTGAAGGGCATAATGGAATAATGGCAGTCTTATGGGATGGAGGATAATCATCAATGGCGAGCGTTACGCTCAAGGACCTAACCAAGGATTTCAAGGAAATAATTGCGGTAAACAAAGTCAATCTTGAGATACGTGACAAGGAGTTTCTCGTTCTGGTTGGTCCTTCCGGTTGCGGAAAGACAACGGCCCTTCGCATGATCGCGGGGTTGGAGGAGGTGACGAGCGGGGAGATCCTTATAGAGGATCGTTTGGTGAACGATGTTTCTCCCAAGGATCGCGATATCGCAATGGTGTTTCAGAACTACGCCCTCTATCCGCACATGTCCGTATATGACAACATGAGTTTTGGATTAAGACTCAAACGCACTCCTCGCAAAGCCCCTTGGCCTTTCAACAGCAAACGCACTTTTTCGAAAAAAGAGATAGACAGACGGGTTCACGAGGCTGCCAAGTTGCTAGGGTTGGAGAATTTGCTGCAACGCAAGCCGAAAGCGTTGTCCGGAGGTCAACGACAACGGGTGGCTTTGGGACGGGCGATTGTGCGCGAACCCAAGGTCTTTCTCATGGATGAGCCCCTTTCCAATTTGGATGCGAAACTCAGAGTGCAAACGCGTGCGGAGCTGATTAAATTGCATCGTCGTCTCGGCATCACCACCATCTATGTGACTCACGATCAGACGGAGGCGATGACCATGGGTGACCGCATCGCCGTGATGAACGCTGGGGTTGTGCAGCAATGCGACACTCCCTTGAATCTTTATAACCATCCCGCCAATATCTTTGTTGCAGGTTTTATCGGTTCGCCTGCGATGAACTTCATACCCGTTCAACTAAAACTGGAGAACGGCAAGATATGGGTGAATGCCGGTTCCTTCCGTGTGGCTCTTAACCCCACTCAAACGGAAATGGCGAAACCTTATCTCGACAAGAGTTGCATTTTCGGAGTGCGTCCCGAGGATATTTATGATAGCAATCTGCCGGGAATGGTCACTCCAACCGAGGAAAATACATTCAACGCTCTCGTGGATGTGGTGGAGCCTCTTGGCAATGATGTGGAGTTATATCTGAACATGGAATCGATCCAAATGACCGCCATGATTGATAGCCGCACCACGGCGAAGATGGGCGAGGAAATGAGATTAAGCGTTGACATAGACAAGACGCATCTCTTCGACAAAGAGAGCGAGAAAGCGATTTATTGATTTCTTATTCATAAAAGAGCAAACGGACCTCTGAATCAGGGGTCCGTTTTTTTGAGGATTCTCCGTATATCTATTTTGCGATATTGAAACGGTATTCACCGGAACCGATGCTGAACTCCATGCTCTTACCCTCCGTTTTCAAATAGTTGACGCCGACCGCATGTCGAATGGGCTTCCCGGATTCGGTAATGTCGCTCAAACGCAAGGAGGGAAGATATACAACGGCTGTGGTGTTTGCAGGGATGGAGATATCCAAGGAGATGTGATTTTTTTGGATTTTCCATGAGGATGAAATCCTGCCATGAGGGGAATCGTAATAGGCTCGCACCCATTTCAAGCCCTTTGTGAAAGTGGGTTTTATGATGATTTTTGAGAACGCGGGAGAGGATCGATCGTATCCGATCCCCGCAAGGTCATCGAAAAACCATTCCACAATCTGCCCTAGCATGAAGTGATCCTGCGAGTCGTTTCTATTTGCATCCCATGATTCGGCGAGGCTGGTGACTCCGTGCGCAATCTGGTATCCATATCCTGGCGTTGACGTTTGATTATTCAACTTGTAGATGACGTCGGATCTACCGCCCTGAGCCAAAGCCAGCAAGAGGTACCGATATCCCACATCTCCCGACGTAATGGCGTAATGGCGATCCACGATATCCTTGACAATGGCGTTCAAAACCTCATTGCGATATTGCGGTTCGACAATGCCCATCGCCAAAGGAATGGCGTTGGATGTCTGCCCGCCGTTCCGGTAAGAATGCGTTTCCGGATCGAAAAAGGCGCGATTAAAAGCCGCTCGTACCTTTTCCTTTAAATTGGCGTAATTGGCGGCGTCTTCCTGTTTCCCCAAAACTCGGGCGATTTTCTCCATGACTTGAAGATCGTCGAAATAAAACGCCGTGGCGGTGAGTCCCATCGGCGTATCCCCGCTTCTATCCAACCAGTCGCTCAATCCGTAAGAGAGTATATGGTCGTTAGCTTTGGACCCGAGGTAAGCCACATACCGTGCCATATCATCGTAATACTCCCTGAGGATACGGGTGTCGTCAGCCCATTCATACTGCTGCCATGCGCATAGGATGAACGCCGATCCCCATTCCGGAGAGTCCCGAAACCCATCGCTGAACACCACATATTCCGGGGCGATATCCGGGATGAGACCGTTCGATAATTGGCTATCCGCCATATCGTTCATGATTTTGGTGTAGAGCGCATCGAGGTTGAAATCATACCGCAGGGAGGGACCGTTCAGATGATCCTGCTCCAGCCATCCAAGTCGTTCGCGATGAGGGCAGTCGGTAAGGATGCTCATCATATTGTTCCGTTGCGCCCATCGAATGATGGTGTAAATGCGATTAAAGAGCTTGTTGGAGCAGGCGAATTCACCTGCTGCGGGCGAGGAGGAGTGAATTACAACGCCCTCAAGTTTCAACAATTTGGGAAGTTCGCCATTGGGCGACGCCAATTCCACTTGTAGGTAGCGGCATCCCTGGTAAAAGAATTTCGGAAACCAACTCTCCGCCTTGCCCCCTCGCAGGGTGAATTTCCAATACGCCATCCCGCCGCCGCAGGAACTTCGATCCACCGTTCCATCCGCGTTTATCAGTTCCGCAGGAATGATCGTGACGGACGACCCCCAAGGTCCAATGACCTTGATTTTCGGCATGATGGAGGCGTTCCGCCCGAGGTCGTACACCTTGACCGTGGGCGAGATCATCTGAACATGAACCGGTTTCAGCGTTTGGTATGGGCGAATGGGAGGGGCGGAGCAAGAGAGCCCTTTAAGTTCGCCGCCCGGTCCCTGAGTGATTTGGCAATGATCCCAATTCGCATCATCAAACCCCGGTTTGTTCCATCCGCTCGGAGTTAGGCGTGCATCGTAATCCTCCCCTCCATAAATGGAGGAGAAGGTTATCGGACCGGACGTTGCTCGCCATTGTGGTCCGGTGCCAACCAGCTCTTTTGCGCCGTTGGAGTATTCAAGCATAATTTGGCAGATCGCCTTGAGCGGACCGAAGGAGCCGAGAAATTTGGTGTACCGTCCGGAATGCACATCATACATTCCATTTCCGAGAAAAACACCGACTGCGTTCCCCCCTTTCCTTAGGAGTGAAGTGATGTCATAGGTGTCATAGAGACATGTCTTGTCGTATTTCGACCAGCCGGGCGTAAGAAGATCGTTCCCAACCTTTCTGCCGTTCAACGTCATCTCGTACTGTCCTAATCCGCAAATGGTGACTATGGCTCGCCTTAGCCCTTTGCGAACCTGAAAATTGTGCCTAAGGAGGAGGGTTTCGTATCGGCCAGGTCCGTTCACATGGTTCGGGTAATCGTTTTGCTGCAGAGTTTGCGCGGTGATCCAATGCGCCTTCCAATCTTTCGCTTTGACCACCCCCATGGTCCATGAGGCGATGGAACTCCAATCGGAGGGGCGTCTGTGTTCGTCCCAAACGCGCACCTTCCAGAACACCCGCTGATAAGAGCGCAATCGTTTGCCTTCATAAGGAATCTGTAAGGATTTGTTCGAGACAACCTCTCCGCTGTCCCAAAGATTGCCTTTGTCTCTTGCCAATAAGCTTGGGGAACTCGCCACTAGGATCCTGTACGCGGTTTGAACCATGGAACGATGACTGGATTCCATCTCCCAGCTAAGGCGTGGATGGGCGACATCCACTCCGAGGGGATTTTCATAGTATTCGCATCGCAAATGAGAAACCACACACGATTTTGTCATAGTGAATCCTTCTCTCGGAACAAAACAAAGCATCACAAGCAACGCCCATAAAATTAACGAAGCGTATCGCGACATTCGGCCCCCTCACATGACTACGATTTTTGAATGATCTCTTTGAGATACTCCGACGCACGGCGGAAATTCGCTCGACGCCCCGGGACGTCATACTTGCCAATCGATTCATCTTCGATGCAGAGATCGCCATGATATTCCGCTTTTTTCAGGAAGCCGACGACTTTGGGGATGTCGATATTCCCATCCGGAATCGGGCAGACATATTTTTCATATCCGTAACCCACCTCCCTGCGAATATTTTGCATGTTCGCTGGATAGTCAATGTTTTTCACATGGGTGTGCTTGGTGTAGGGTGCGAGTTCGTTCAATATGGAATACAAGTCGTCCAATGGATATCCCGCCCAGTAAAAATTCCCCGTATCCATTGTGATGCCAAGCCTTGGGGAGTTGACTCTTTTCAGCAAACCTATCAGGAATTTGGGATCGTTGCCTTGGATGCCGTGGTTTTCAATTCCCAAATCCACATTGAGACCTTCGGTTTTCTCAAGAATGTACGTGACGCAATCGTTAAATATGTCCTCCCGTTGCAGCCGAGGCATGTTATCCGCGTTTTCCATGATGGCGTCGATACGCACCGCTTGGGCTCCAACCTTCGAAGCCATGTCCACTATTCGAACCACCCAATCCAACTCCGCGTTCCGGTTCCGAGCGTTGAAGTTATTTGATGCGAGGAAGGAGGAGATGCGAACCCCCGACGATTCCATCTGATCCTTTAGAAGCCTGATATCTTCATCCTTGTCGAAATGAATCCTCGGGCGTGTCTCCGTCGGTAAGATTGGCCGGCAGGTATAATCCTTGTCTGCGGCGATCTCCACTCCCGGAATACCGCATATTCTCAGTCCTTCCTCGATACTTTCAAACTCCCCCGTCATAAGTATGTCATCCCGTATCGTTACGTACATGCTTTTCCTCTCAACTTCATGAAGCGATTGAGACATGGCGAACCCCTTACTCCCTTCCAAAAAGATAGACGTCGCGAAAATGGCGGCTCACGCCGCGAATATGCGCAGGTTCCCGCGAGTGAATTGTTTGTGGCTACTTATGAGAACGCCGTTGGATATCCAACGATCTAACGGTTTACTCGGAAGAAACAAAGTGATAGCTCCCGGACCCAACCATGTATACCATATTCCCCTTGGAGGCGCCAAGGTAATGGACATCCGTCGCTTTTTCGGCCGGCTTGCCACTTTCCATGACGGAGGCGGGATTCGAGGTCGGAACGTAAATGATTGCTTTTGCGTTGGGTGGAACCACCACACGCATGCGCCACTGACCGTTCGTTTTTTTCCATTGGCAAACGATAAGACCGCGAACGGAGTCCACGCTGGCGTTCACCCAGGTCAGATTGCCCAAAGCCATCGGCTTTATGATGAACCGACGAAATCCTGGGTGCTTGTTGTCCGCTTGAATTCCCGCGAGAAAATGGAAAAACCATTCATCGATTGTGCCGAACATGTAGTGATCCCTGGATCGGGCGTCCAGTTCCCACGTCTCCCAAAGCGTGGTGGCTCCATTGGCGATCCACCAACCCCAGCTTGGGAATGTGCGCTGATTGGCGATTGCATACGCCAGGTCACCATAGCCGTTTTCGGTGAGTACGGGAAGGATATATTTGGTTCCGAGAATGCCCGTATCGAGATGATCCGCCTTGGAGTGAATATCCTTGACGAGATTGGCGAGTACCGCCGCTTTTCGGTCGGGAGGAACCATTCCCCACGCGAGCGGAAGAATGTTGGAAGTTTGACGGTATCCGGCGGGGATGTCGGTATGGTATACATCGGTTTTTGCGTCGAGAAAATGGGTGTTCAGAGCCGTTTTTATTTCGGAGGCGATCAGGGAGCATTTTTTCGCCTCCGCCTTATCCCCGAGCAGGGTGGCGATTCTCCGCATCAGTTGGAAAACCTTATAGTCATAGGTGGTTGCGGTCAATGCACCTCCTTCCGGGGCTTGAGCTCCGGATGGCCGATTGTTCAAACCCGGAGCCACCCAATCGCTGAGGATACTGTTGGAGATTCCATCATGGAGTTGGGATGCTTCGTAAGCCACGTATTTTTTTAGAGCCGGGTACTGGTCCTTAAGTATCCTACGATCGCCGCAATACTCGTAAAGCCTCCACGGCGCGAAAATATAGACGGAGTTCCATTCGGGGCTATGCCCGTACCCCCAGCCTCCTGTCGGCACAATGACAGGGACCAAACCGTTCTTATCCATGCAATCCCTCATATCGTCAACCCATTTCTCCAGAAAGCGGGTCATGTCCAAATTGTACATCTCCGTGTCGAGAATGAGATTGGCGTCCCCCATCCAGCCATTTTTCTCATATGCCGGGGTGTCGGTGGGCTTGCCTTGGAGATTATTGTAAATGGTGCGTATGGTATCCTCGTGGATGGTGTTGAAGAGCGAATTGGAGCATTGGAAGCTGGCGATACGTTTCACATCGTTATGCACGCTTTGGATGCGGATGTTGTTTACGGTTAGCGAAATTGGGGAGCCGATGATCTCCACATATCGGAACCCCTTGTAGCTGAAACGCGGTGTCCAGGCTTGCATTCCGGAGCCGTCGAAGATGTAATGGTCGCGTTGGCAAGGACCGTTGATATCGTTATATGTGAATTCATTAACGGTGCCATCTGGGTTTAACTTCTCACCGTATTGGATGGCCCACTCCGTCCCTTTTGGACAGTTCGCGTAAATTTTCGCCCATCCGGATGTGACAATTCCCGCATCGAAAAGATAGACACCCGGTTTGGGCTGTGTCACCGAGACCGGTCTAAAGGAAGCCATGACCTTGATCGGGGGCATCACTTGCGCCCGGAGCGCTCCTTTGGGCGGCGTGACAACGTCGGCATTCTGAAAACCTCTGTTGTCGTATCCCGGTTGGTCCCACCCTGGGAGCCTTTTGGTGGCGTCGTAAGTTTCTCCCCAATAAATTGCGTCGTTTCGCTCAGGACCGTTCGTGCAGAGCATCCAGGAGGAATCGCTGCCGACGATTTTGGAAGAGCCATCGTCGTATCTCAGAGTGATTTCGCAAATCATTTCGGGGGAGTGTTTCCAGGGAGCGTCGTTCCAATCCCAGGGGGTTTCTTCGCGGATATCGAAAAATCCCCTGCCCAAAACCACCCCCACGCAGTTTTCCCCTGACTTCAAAAGCTTCGTGATATCGTAAGTGTTGTACAGAACTCGCTTGGAGTAATCCGTCGGGGCGGGGTTCAGGACGGTATCGCCGACCCTGTTTCCGTTTATGCGTAAATCGTACAATCCAAGCCCGCAAATATACAAACGTGCGCTCAATAGCCGTTTTCTCACGGGGAACTCCTTGCGGAGCATTGGAGCAGGCGAGGAGGCGTGGGTTGACATGGGCATTACGGGAGGAGAGCCCCAAGGCGCATCACCGTAAGTGGCTATCACCTCCGCAGGTTTCCACCCCTCCTCGGAGAAATTCGGATCAATCCAATTCGTTACATTTTGAGCGGAAACCTTCCAGGAGTTGTCGGTCCGCAGAGACAACTTTTGACCGCTATTGAAGGTGATTTCGACTTTCGCAATCAATCCCGCAGGGCTTGGAGCGGCGTTCGTGGCTTCGATAGCGAGGCAGTTTTCCCCGGGGTGGAGATAAGAGGAGATATCGATGCCCCCTGCCATGTGCCAATCGCCTACATCCCCCGCATGTTTGCCGTTGACGAACAGATTGAGTTGGTCATCGGCGGTTCCGGCGAAGAATGCGTGCAGTATTGTGGCTCCTTGGGGGATATCAAAAGTCTTTCGGAAAAAGCAAGGACCCGCCGGCGCCATTGTGCGGGCGTTCTCGCCAGGATACCATATCCATGAGACCCCTTGGAGGGATATCGGGATTTTTTGAACCGGAGGATTCCATCCGATCCACTTGGCTTTCCAATCGCTCGGCTTCATCAATCCCGTCTCAAACCAGGATGTCGCGCTCCATTGCGACGGTGATCCATTTTTGTCCCAAACCCGAACTTTCCAGTAATAACGCACTCCGGAGCGGAGTGTCTTGCCCTCATAAGAAATCCCGATCGTTCGATCCGAGACCACCCTGCCGGTATTCCAGCACTCCTCCTCGCCCTTTTCAAATCCCTTGGGTTGAGCGTAGACGAGGATTTGATATGCTGACTGATATTGCCCGCGATTTTCAGGCTGTTCGTTCAATGGCGTTAACTTCCAACTTAGGCGAGGATGGGGAGTGTCAATGCCTAGGGGATCGGGCATATATTCGCAGGAGAGCGATGCGGGGCGTACGCCGCACGCGGCGCGTGAAAGATGGGAGAGGGCTGCGAATAGTGCAAAAAGAGAGAGCGTCAGGAGGAATCTATTCATTTGAAAATCCTTGCGTGTGATGTTATAAGGATTTAGGGATATCATCTTGATTTCATATCTTAAGGAATTAAAACCGCGTTATGGCTCCCGCGACATGGATAACACCTTGTCGCTGCGGGAGACCATCACGTGAACCTTTATCAAATGATGGAAAGTCTTGTTTCTACAAACCTAACTTCAATCGTTACTCTAAGCCGTTCAACTCAACTCCGCAATGCCATAGAAATCGCGAATAATCGTTTTAATATCCTCTGGGAGCAATGAGGATGCCTCCTTGATGATGCTTATCGGGCACGCCGTAATAAGCCTCCGCAATTCCCCCTGCGATGCATGCAAGAGTGTCGCGATCGCCGCCGAGGGAAGCCGTTTTTCTAATCGTCTCCTCGTAACTCTCGGATTCCAGGAAGCAGGTGATCGCTTGCGGCACCGTTCCCTGACACGATACATCGAAATGATACCATGTTCGAATGCTATCGACGGTCTCGTCAAGATTATATCCGATTCGTTCTTCGATCTGTTTTTTTGGCTCGGGCTTGTCGACGGAGAATCTCGCGAGGAATATGGCCATTGTCGTGGCTTGCGCTCCTTTTATCCCTTCGATGTGATTATGCGTGACTTCGGCGCTTCTCTTGGCGCCCTCAAGCGCCTCCTCAAGTTCTTCATACCACAATCGCCACCGGACTGACTCGCATCGCGGAACCGTTCCCACAGCTATTATATGGCTTCGAACTTTCATTATTGCACCATTTCCTGAAGACCCCCCCATAGCCTGCATATGGATACGCAACGTACCATTTTCGATATGTGCAAGCGAAGTCCGATCGATGAAGGAGAGCGTCCATGGTTGCGACTGTTAGGACCGTATCATCGGTATACTTAGAGAACGGCGAGAACAACGGGAATTCGGTTGTCTTTATGTGATAGCGTTCGTAGGGGGCGCCGATGATATCCCCGCAAATTGCACCTATCATAGATGTTTCCCCATTTATTTTTTGAAGTTATTAGATCATAGGATGTTTGATATTGTTCTCAAACCCTATTTAAACAAATCCCGCTTATAGCTGTTGCCATGACAGACGGAGAAGCTTTTCGTCTATGCCTGTAGCAAGTAATATTTCTTTGATCTTTTGAAAATCCATTCCCGATTTTTTAAAACTTTCTATTATCGGTTTGATGGCGTCAATCTGTTTTTTGCGTATTTGAGGAACCTCGTCGGGAAGATCGTTCAAATCGACCTTCTTGCTGACATCCTCGCTGATTGTATTTAAAGTCTTTAACTTAATCGATTGCATATTCCCGCCATTGGATAACTCCTTGATCGCTTCGGTGACTATTTTATATAAATTGGGCAAATATATTTTTGTAATATCCTTCGCATGTTCAAACGTGGTTTTGCGGTCGCCGATCCAGGATTCACCGTTTTGGAAGTAGAGGGAGGTCATTGTTCCAATGCGCCACGTGATGGTCACGGCGATGATGACATCCAAGAGTGGTCCCGCGATGGAGCTTATGCCCGGAATAAACGTGGGAATCATACCGATACCGACTTCATTCATGATTTCGCGAGCGATCTCAGCTAGGAACTCCGCCCCGAACTGAGCGGCAAAATCTCCAATCGCAGTCATGATTGTGGCGTCCGAGATGTATTGGTCGGTTATGTGATCCGGTGAGGCGGAGTAGACCGAACCCAGTTTTTCGACCATCGGTTTGTATATCACTTTGGTAGCAGCTAACACTGATCCCGCCGTGAAGATAAGCGGCGCACCCGGTATCCAGCTCCCCACAATTCCGATCGATACATCCATAGTCGCATGCTTTATCGCATATTCCGTGATAATCCTTTTGGCCTCGGCATTGCGATCTTTCAGATTATAAAGGCTTGTGAATTTCTCCATTTGATAAAAAGATCCCAACGGGTTCTGTTTTACTAATTCTCCATTGCCGCCGTTCATATTTTGTCTCCTTGATGACTTGTTGAAATATGCCTGATAATCCAGATCATAAAGCTCTTTGCTTGATGGGTCGCTCAAGACACTATGGGCTTCATTCACCTCTTTCATTCTTTCCGCGTTGCCGCCCTTGTCGGGATGGTGCAATTTCACCATATCGTAAAATGCCTTCTTGATTTCGTCGGGTGGGCTATCACTCGATACCCCCAGAATCGCATAGTAGTCTTTCATCATCTCCTCCATTTGATATTCCTGAACCATCAAAACACGGAAGGGGGTTTTTATGCCTGCATTTCGCCATCCTGGCGTGGAATGACAAACCTCATAAGAATAAATCTTTTTGATATCCCAAAAGCGGAAATCCGAGTTAAGACAGAGAGGGGATCTCATTTTTCCGAGCCCATTGAGAAACTAAATCCGGCTCCCTCCGCGCCATTGCTCGGCAAACGGGCGTGGAGCTTCGGAAGAGGGCGCAAACGAGAATCCTCTATTCAGTAAACCGATTGCATGAGTGAATCGTCTCCCTGTGTTAACGAGGTAAAATAGTAAAATGAGTACGGTAAATCAGATAGTATTTTCATTATGCATCAGAATAAGATCATTTCATACGTCTTAAGAGGGTCCGTACTCCTTATTTCTCAGGGGATTGAATGGTTCGTCACTCTGTAATGCGTCCGATCACCTAGCAAAAGCGGGAATAACATATCATGCATTCATCTCTTATTGACCTATGGTTTGTGATGACTGCCGCCTTGGCGTCTCTCCTTGCGACCATTACGGATACCTCCAATGCCCCTCATCCCGGGAGTGCAGCGGAGGTTTTGCAGTCGTTCGTGGATCGGCGTGTGCTGGCGGGGGCGGTCACCTTGATAGCCGACAGAGAGGAGGTGTTGGAGCTCGCCACGATAGGTTGGGCGGATTTGGCAAACAAAAGACCCATGGCTCCGAATACACTCTTTTGGATCGCCTCGCAGACAAAGCCGCTCACAGCGACCGCATTTATGATGCTGGTGGATCGGGGCGAAGTGTCGTTGGATGACCCCGTGGAGAAATACCTTCCGGAATTTTGCGATTTATGGGTTGTCTCTCAGCGCGAACTAAATCTAATGACGCTCAAACGTCCGAATCACCCCGTCACCGTGCGCGAGATTTTAAGTCATACCGCAGGTTTTCCTTTCGCCTCGGCGCTGGAACAACCTACGTTGGACATGTTACCATTGAGCGTGGCGGTCAGGAGTTATGCGTTATCCCCGCTTACGAACGAACCCGGAACCGCGTATCTGTACTCCAACGAGGGGATTAACATCGCGGGGAGAATCATCGAGGTAGTGACGGGAAGCAAGTATGAGGACTTTTTAAGCGATCGGCTCCTCAAACCGTTGGGAATGAATGACACCACCTTCCTTCCCGGCGAGAAGCAGCTATCGCGTCTGGCGAAATCGTACAAGCCCAACCCTTCGAATGACGGGATCGAGGAGACGATCATATCTCAGTTAAAGTATCCTTTGACCGATTCGGTTCGTCAACCCATGCCTGCCGGTGGATTATTCTCCACGGCGGGGGATATAGCCAAGTTCTGTCGAATGATCCTTAACGAGGGTCAATTCAATGGGAGGAGGTATCTCTCGAGCGAAGCGGTGGATACCATGACTCGTAAACAGACCCCGGATTCGGTACCGGATGGATACGGACTGGGATGGGCTGTCGGGGATGGATGGTGCGGTCATGGCGGGGCACATTACACCAATATGATGGTGGACAAGGCGAAAGGTTTGGTGAAGATACTTATGGTTCAGCACGCGGGCTTTCCCGGAAACGGCGGAGAGTGTTGGAATGCATTCGTTCAGCATGCGGACCAAAGATTCGGGAAACAGAATCAATGATTCCGATACAATGGCAGGAGCCTGTTTCCTTCCGAAACGCGATCAATCGCATGTACTATCCTAGGAAGCTCAATTTCCTGCCTCTTTTTTCAATAGCGTTCGGGCTTACCGGATTGCTCATTCTTATTCCCGTCATAAAAGGGCGGCCCGTGAATGGGAGTTGGCCCTTGTCGCTACTTATCGCCTTCGGAGTGGGATTCGCTTGGTTTGCAACGGTATTGCTTATCCTGGGCATCAGTTATCTATCCTCGCGCATCATCGCCATCACCCCTCAGGGATTCTTCATTAAGGAATGGCATGGAAAGGCGATCGGCTTCGCGACATGGGGGTGGGGCAATATCTCCTTTTGCACCATAGAACGCATGGAACTAGAGGGGCGTCCCTATATCGCGCTGATCGCCCATCTTTCGGATAACAGAAAACTATATCTTGGGTTGGAGGACTTGAATCGTCCCCGCAATGTCCCTCTGGATCAAATTGAGAGCGCCATCCAGCAGTACGGCAAGGAGGTGCGTCGGTACGCTTAAAAAGCATGAGAGGGAGTTGTGCTTCTCCTATCCGTTTTAGGCATAGGTTGTATCGAGTGCGTATCCGACCAACGCCTTTACGTTTTCAGCGGGCGTGTCCCTAGGTATTTCGCACCCCGCCCCCACGATGTATCTCTCCCCGGCGGCATGATGGCATTCCGCGATTTTGCTCCGAATGAGTTGGGGGGAACCGTTGCGTAGAATACGAACCGGATCGATATTCCCCAACAGGACTTGATTCGGTCCCATCTCCGCACGTCCCATTTCCATGGATGCGGGATAGTCCAAATCCACAATGTCGGCTCCGAGCGTTCCCATCTCCTTCAATATTTTGCTTGTGTTGCCGCAGATGTGAAGGCGAACCTTTGCACCCATTTCGTGAATGGCATCCACCATCTTTTTTTCATATTCCCACACCTGTTGACGGTAAAATCGGGGTCCAATGAGAGAGACGGCGGCATCGCCTATTCCGATGATATCCGCGCCCGCCTCCACCTGCGCCTTGGCGAACCGCAATTCCATCGTCAGCACGAACTCGAACAAGTCACGCACGAAATCCGGATCGTCGTAGTAGTCCAGCATGAGAGTGTTGATGCCGCGCAGGTCGGCGGCTTCGGCGCAAGGTCCCTCGATCCAACCCTCCACGATCAGGTCGTTACCAACGTGTTCTTTCATGAGGGCGATCGCCCGGAGGCGGTTTAACATTCTGCCTGAATGGGGATCGGGGATTTTCAAATGCGCCAGATTGCTTTTCAACTCGAGCAAAGTCGTGGATTCGTTGTAACCTGGCGGGGAATCCTCATGAAAAACGACTGGCGCACCACAATCCGCCCCCTCCACGCCCGGATCGGAAATCGCGCTGACATAATCGAAGCCGAATGTTTCCGCAGCCTTGAGTTGCCCCTCCGTTTGAACCCGATAATCCGTGGCGTATTTCAGGTATTTTGCGGGAATCAGATCGCTTGCAAACTGCATGGTGATGGGCATATTGGGAAGATGATCCGGTTTGCCCCCCTCAAGCAATGTGAGAACTCTTTCTCTTCCGTTCATATCACTCCTCCTATTTCCAAGAGGATATTCTTTTCAGGATCGCCTCGCCCTCTTCAATCGAGGGCGCCCACGTGCACATCATGACGCCTTCCGGTTTTAAATTCTCCATGAACAGTTCAATCTCATCCGGCGACACATCCACCCAAATGCATTTGTCAGCGTTTTGTATCCTCTTGAAAACATCCATCCAACGGGAGGATGGACCATCTCCGGCGCCGCAAACGTACTGAATGGCATCCAGCTTGGGAATGTCCAGGAGGGTGTCAAGATGGCGCAGTGCGTCCGGTCCGTCCAGATGGTAGATGCTTCGATCGAGAAATTCAATTTCATCAAGCAGTTCCGGGATGAAAAAGTCGATGAACATCTGTTTTGAGATCATACAGGAGAAGTCGTTGGATGGAATGTAGTATCTTCCCGTATGGAATAACGGCAACCAGCTCGTGGAGACAGGCTGTCCGTATTCTTTGAAGACCGCCTCCTCCAAAAGATAGAGGTCGAAAAAGGCGTCATGGATGCGTTCCAAAAGTTCGCGCACTCTGTCGGGCTCGTTCACAATGTCGATGCAAAGCTGCTGGGGATCGCGCAGAGACGCGGCCAAATCACCACCCGGATGAATGTCGGTGTATCCCACCACGAACTTTCCGTGTCCCGCCTGCAATCCGGTTCGAATCATTTTAAGAAGAGTCTGGATATATTCCGCTTGCGGATCGAAACGAAGTGTCTCCAGATCATTCCAGTTGGTCAGGATGGGTACCGACCAGGAGGTTTCCTCTCCAAACTCCAATGGCGCACCGAAGGCGGTTGTCAAGGATTCCGGTCCCAGATTCGGATCGAAGGAGGGAAGGATCTCCCCGCCGTACCATATATTGGAGCATCCTGTAAGAGCGCACTCCACCTGATAATCCACATCCATCCAGCGGTCACGAAGGGTTGGATGTTTTTTGGCGGGATATGGATGCTGAACGCTTTTGGGCGCTCGAACTTGGATGGTGGCGCGATCGAGAATAGCGCGGTTCCAGTACGCCTCCATCCTTTCGGCAACCATCGGGGCGTCCGGTTTGTATTCGAGTTCCAAATGGATCATTTTTATCCCTCCCGTTGAGACATTGTGGTTGCTGGGACTGCAAATAGAAGAGGACATGGCTATACCGCCAATGGAGCGAACCCACTTCACCCAACATCATACCATATATCCGGTGAGGGTGAAGGGGTTGCCTGGGAGTTCAAGGCGCGGGAAGTCATCCTGAAACTTGATATTTTCCCCCTTCATTCTTCATAATGGTACGGAGCCGGGAAACAAGGAAAAGCAAAGAAAACGAAGAGGAAGGTTTTTATGAGTGCGCAGATTTTAGATGGACAGGCTACCGCCCGACAAATTCGGAAGGAGGTGGCTCAACGCGTGGCGCAACTCAAAACGGAGAGAGGAGTCACTCCGCGATTGGCTGCGATACTGGCTGGTGATAACCACGCATCCGAGGCGTATGTGGGGATGAAGGAAAGGGCGTGCGGATGGGTGGGCATGGATTCCCAAACGCATCGCTTGTCTTGTTCCGTGACCCAGGCGGAGGTGGAGGAACTCATCGGTCAATTAAACCATGATCCGCTCGTCCACGGGATATTGGTGCAGCACCCTCTGCCAAGTCATTTGAACGAGATCGCCGTTCTGTCGCGTCTCTCGCCGGAAAAGGATGTGGATGGTGTCAGCAGACACAGCCTTGGCGCGCTGCTTACTGGGGAGAAAGGGTTTGTGGCGTGCACTCCGCTAGGAATCATCGAACTGTTGGACAGATATCAGATTCCGATCAAGGGGAAGCATGCCGTAGTGGTTGGATGCAGCATCATATTGGGTAAGCCTATGTCGATGTTGCTGCTCAATCGTTTTGCAACGGTTACCATCTGCCACATACATACCAAGGATTTGCCTGAAATAACGCGATCGGCGGACATCCTAGTCGCTGCTGCGGGCAAGGCGGATCTTATCACAGGGGATATGTTAAAGCCCGGAGCGGTGGTGATCGATGCCGGTTTCAATCGAATCCCAGGGCGAAAGAGCGACGTTGGAGATGTGGAGTTCGAATCCGCTTCCAAGGTGGCTTCCTGGATTACACCCGTACCCGGTGGAGTTGGACCGATGACCATAGCCATGCTGCTGAGAAATACATTGGAATCCGCTGAGGTGAAACATAGACCCAAGAATGCATAATCTGTTCACAATCGATTACTGGGTTGACTTTATCCATACCACTGTGACGAAGTTCATAGATGGCTCCGTAAAGATAATAGTATTTGTTTGCCTCTATCTTTTGGTCAAGCGAATAGCGGGTCGTCTCATTGACTCAGGTTTGACAAGACTGGAAAAGCGCCAACCGAACATTCCATCCGCAGGATACGCCAATCGTTTACAAACGATGAAGGGGTTGATGAAGAGTCTTCTAAACTATTTGCTCCTCTTCATCCTCATTCTCATGATCCTTAAAACCCTCGGAGCGGACATCACGGGAATCGTGACAACCGTTGGGGTGAGTGGTTTGGCGATCGGACTGGGAGCGCAAAAACTCGTCAAGGATATCATTTCCGGGTTCTTTTTGTTAGTTGAAGATCAGTTCGAGGTTGGGGAATATGTCACAATTGGGGCGTTGTCCGGAGTGGTGACGGAGATCGGGATGCGTATCACGCGCTTGAGGGATGATACGGGAGGTCTCATCATCATCGCCAACGGTGACATCTCCACGGTGATCAATCACTCCCGCTCGCCTGTGGAATCGTTTTTGGATGTGGCCATCGCCAATGTGACGGATTTGGAAAAAGCGAGAGAAGTGATAGATTCGGTTGGGGAGCGGCTTTTCAAGGAGGATCCGGCAGGGCTTTTCAAGCCTCCCAAGGCTATGGGCGTGGTTGCGGTGGACGGCGCCAAAACCACGCTAAGGGTTGCAATAAGCGCAAATCCGGTGCAAGGCATGAAGGAGCAGATTCGCGTAAGAGAGGCGTTATACAAAGCGTTACTGGAAAAGGAAATCCCTACGGCTTAATCATACGGAGAATGTCATGATTCAAAAAGTGATACTGCAAGGGCCTGTGAGCCATTCGCGAGGAGAGGTGGAAAAGTTCATCGGAGAGTTGCCAAATATTATTTCCGAGTCCGGGTTGTATCTTTTGGAAGACGAGGAGGTGGACACTTCCGCTGAGTTAAGGCTTTTTGGCGGCGAGGAGAATGTGGATAAGATCGAAGTGACATTGCCGGAGGAGCTTCCCCTGGAACCAGCGCAACGACTGGCCTCTTTTTGCAATGGAATGGCGCTGCGTTTGGGATGGAGCGTTAAAAACACGGAGGGAAACGAGTTGTCCGAGAAGGAACTCGTCAAGAAGTTTTTACAAAAAACCGAGGCGAACCGTAAAGGCTGTCTGTTTTCCGTTTTCGGCTAAGAGAGGAAAAAGGAGCGACCGGAAAAAGGAGAGTAAACCGGTCGCTCAAGGAAGGAAGGTGAACTCGAATCACAAGAATTATCGGAGATTCGACGCGAATCAAGAGGTCTATTTTTCGAGCCTCTCTCTCTCCTCTTCGGTTAGATCCTCCGCCGCTTTCATCGGGACCCCGTTATTCGTCAGGAGCCCGGCGATGGCTCTCATCACTCCAGTGACGATCTCTTCGCGCGAACTATCCGGAGTGAAGAATATCGGTTCTCCAAAAGCGACTTTCAGCTTGGCTCTGTACAATCTTTTCGCTCCGGGGGGGAGCATTTTGTTGGCGCCGATGATCGCCATTGGCAAAACGGGCGCCCCGGATTTTTTGACGAGAAAAGAGATTCCCTTTTCCCCTGGAAGAAGCTGACCTGTTTTACTGCGAGTGCCCTCCGGAAAAAGACCCAGCACCATACCGCTTTCCAACACCTTCAACGCTTTCCGCAAGGATGTAAGGTCCGCCTTGCCAGGATTGACAGGGAATACGTTGAGCAGCGGCATGACGAAGGCGAGAAATTTGTTATTCCAGAGATCGGCTTTCGCCATGAACGCACCGATGCGAGGCAGAGCGCAGCCCATCAAGGGGGGATCGAGGTAGCTAATATGGTTGGATACAAGTATTACCGGACCGCTTGATGGAACGTGCTCTCTGCCAATTACCTCCCATCTTCCGTATATTTTGAAAAACAGAGTGACAACCCAGCGTATGATACGATAGGGCAAATACATGCCTAAAAGGCTCCTTTATCTTTGCAGAGGGCGAGGATTTTATCAACCACCTCTTGAATGGATAGCCCGTCGGTATCAATCATGACCGAATCCGGGGCAGGCTTCAACGGTGAATCCGCCCTTTCGCTATCTCTTTTATCCCTCTCCCTCTGGCTATCGAGTACTTGTTCGAGCGTAATATCCTCGCCTCTTGCCTGGCATTCCTTCCATCTTCTTTCCGCGCGCGTGCTTTCCGAAGCGTAGATGAATATTTTCAGCTCCGCATTCGGGAAGACCACCGTGCCGATATCCCGCCCCTCCATCACCACGCTTCCATTTCGCCCCATCGCCTGTTGGAGGCTGACGAGGGAACGTCTCACGCCGGGAATGGCGGAGACCGGCGAGGAGAGCTTCGTGATTAGCGGAGTGCGGATTTCCGTGGTGATATCCACGCCATCCACAAGCACTCTTTGACCTCCGTCCATGTCCGACGAAAATGAGATTCGAATGGTCTTCGCCATATCCACCCAGGCTTGCTCGTTATCCAGAGTTAGCCCGAATACGTTCCCCTTCCAAGCCGTGGCGCGGTACATCGCCCCTGTGTCGATGTAAGTGTATCCAAGCCTCTTGGCAACCATTTTGGCGACCGTGCTTTTACCCGCTCCGGAAGGGCCATCGATGGCGATCGTGATACCTTTTAATTCGTTTTGGATGTTCACGTTAGTTCTGCACTGTTTCCGGATGAAATGTCTCGCGTAGCCTTTTGAAGAAATCCGGGAATGTCTTCGCCACGCAACTCGGATCCTTGATTGCGATACCCGGGGAGCGTAACCCCGTAATGGCGAAACTCATCGCCATTCTATGATCGTCATAGGTTTCAATTTCCGCAGGAATCAACTGTTTTGCCGGGTGAATGGTGAGACTATCCTCCGTCTCCTCCACTGCCACTCCGATTCTCTTTAATTCAGTAGCGAGAGCGCGAATGCGATCCGTCTCCTTTTGGCGAATATGAGCGATGTCATGGATTCTGGTCGGTCCTGTGCAGAAAGGCGCTATAGCCGCCAAGGTCATGACGGTATCGGAAATGGCGTTCATGTTCGCATCCACTCCGCGTAGCTCCTCGCCCCCGCAAACCTCGATGTAATTCTCCTCTTGGATAACCTCGCAACCCATCTCCCGGAGGATGTCAACGAACGCGACATCCCCCTGCAGCGAGTGTGTGCCCAGTCCATTCACCCGCACTCTGCTGCCGGTTACCGCCGCCCCCGCAAAGAAGTAGGAGGCTCCGGTGGCGTCCGCTTCTATCGGATAATGAAGAGGGGTATAGCATTGGCCGCTGGGAATCTCAAAGTGTCGCAAATTTTCGTGCGTCAATGTCACCCCCCATCTTTTCATCATCTCCACAGTGATACCGATATAGGGCTCCGAGGAGAGATTTCCGGTGACATCGATGGTGACCCCCTCCTTAGAGTAGGGCGACACCAAAAGCAACGCCGAGAGATATTGACTGCTAACATCCGAACGAACGGATACTTTGCCTCCCTTAAATCCGTTGGCGTGAATCACTAGCGGCGGGCAACCGTCATCATGCTCGGCAATGGCGTCCACGCCGAGACTTTGCAGCGCCGTGAGGAGGTCGCCGATGGGTCTCTGGCGCATTCTAGGGACTCCATCCAAACGGTAGGTTCCATGGCCCAGTGCTAGGTAAGCCGTGAGGAATCTTGCGGCGGTTCCCGCGTTGCCTATGAAGAGATCGCCACGGGAAGCGGGTATTACACCCCCCGTGCCCTCCACCTCGTAAAATTGCTCTCTCTCATTGCCGCATACGGTGATCCCCAGCCGTTGCAGCGCAGCCGCCATGTAACGAGTATCATCCGAAAAGAGAGCCCCTTGCAGATGAGACAACCCATTGGCTAACGCCGCCATCAACAATGCGCGATTAGTGATACTTTTGGATCCTGGCAGATTAATAATAGCGTCCACCGGATGAGTTACCGGTTTTATGGGTAGAGCTTCAGACATGGGATTCCCCCTTTGGTCTGTCAATACAGACCCACCAATGCGGATATTCGCATGGATCCATCCACCAGTTATCCGACGATGGATTCATTAACGAGATCACGCACAATTATAAAGGAACAACCCCCGGAGCCCGTTTAATCGCAATCGGTATGAAAATGCAAGGTGATTGCCATGTAATGGTAGCCATGTTTGATGAAGCGTAAGATAAACGATGATATCCGCATGGCTGCACTCGCAATCGTCCTTGATGAAGGGATAATCGAATAATGAAATCGTTGCGCTTAAGATCCGAAGGTCATTCAACTCCGCGTTGTTTTCCACTCTTTATGCGCTTGATGCGCATGAACGAGAAGCTCTTCTATTTCCTTTTGGTCTCCTTTCGACAAAGCATTTTTCATGGATTGAGTCCATCTGTCAAAGCTTTCCAAAGCGTGCAAAGTGGCATTTCTGTTGTCCATAAGAATCTCGGTCCACAAGGACGGGGAGCTTCCCGCCACTCTAGTCACATCTCTGAAACTTCCTGCGGATATCGCCGCGCCTTCGCTTGCCAAATCCCATGCCGTTTGCGCCAAGCCATAGGCTAGGATGTGCGGCAGATGACTGTAACACGCCACAATTCGGTCATGCGTTTCCGGGTCGAACGCATATGTTTTCGCTCCGACCATGCAAGCCATCTGGCAACAGGCTTGCAAAGCATCCGAATCCGTGATGGCGGTGGGCGTGAAGATCCATGGGGCGGCAAGGTAGAGTGTCCGGGATGCGGAATCTATGCCTGAATCCTCGGACCCCGCCATTGGGTGACCGCCAACAAAACGTCCACCGATGCTTTCCTCGCCCCCCGCGACGATTCTTGATTTCACGCTTCCCACATCCGTCACAATCGCGTTTGGCGTTAACGAAGAGCGTACCCGCTCAAGTAGCGGCAGTATCGTTTCCACAGGCACCGCCAAAACGATGATCTCCGCCTCTTCAACCGCCTGTTCCGGAGTATCCGTAACAGTATCAACGACGCCCATGTCCAAAGCCTTCGATCGGGTAACGGGATTTCTGCTCCAGCCGGTCACCCTCACCCCCGCTTCGACGCTACGCAACGCCAAACCGAGTGATCCGCCCATCAAACCCAAACCGAGTATGGCAACGGAATGAAATAAAGGCTTCTCCGCTGAATTCACCTTCAGAGCTCCCTGCCCACCGCCTTGGCGATGGGAGCCAAATGCGACATCATCTTGCTGAAAGTGTCATATTTCAGGGATTGCCCGCCATCCTTCAACGCCCTCTCGGGAAGCGGATGCACCTCGACAATCACTCCATCCGCACCTGCTGCGATCGCACCGCACGAAATGGGATCCACCAGGTTCCATTTGCCGGTGCCATGTGAGGGATCGGCGATGATGGGAAGATGCGAAAGCTCCTTTACTGCGGGGATGGCGTTGATATCGAACGTGTTACGCGTGTAACTCTCAAAGGTGCGTATCCCCCTCTCGCATAGGATGATTTCGTAATTCCCGCGAGATGCAATATATTCCGCCGCCTGCAACCACTCCTCTATCTTGCTCGCCCATCCGCGTTTCAGCATCACCGGGGTGCGGCATTCGCCGATCTCGCGTAAAAGGGAGAAATTCGTCATGTTTCGAGTGCCCACTTGAAGGATATCGGCGTATTTGCAGACCAACTCGACGTCGCGGGTATCCATCACCTCCGTGATGACAGGCATTCCCGTTAGCTCACGGGCCTCGGCCAAAAGCTTTAATCCATCCTCGCCCATCCCGTGAAAGCTGTAAGGTGAGGTTGACGGCTTGTATGCGCCGCCGCGAAGAATCCGTGCTCCGTTCGCCTGCACGAATTTTGCGGTCTCCATCAGCATCTCGCGTGATTCGATGGTGCAGGGTCCTGCCATCACGCATATCTTATTGCCGCCGATCTCAACTCCTTTGACGTTAATCACGGTTCCTTCCGGACGAAACGACCTGCCGACCACCTTGTACGGTTTGGATATCGGCACCACCCGCTCCACGTATGCCAGCGAGATCAATTGCTCCGCAAACTCCGTTTTCTCCTCGTCGAGAACCCCGATCGCCCCGATGATGGTCGTTTCCGCGCCTCGGGAGATGTGAACCCCCAAATCGCGCGCCTTCAACATTTCGGTGAGTTCCTGAATGTTCGTTTCCGTCGCATTGTTTTTGAGAATTATGATCATTTCAACCTCTCCGTTTTCAACATTTTATTATAGCACGCATGCTAGGCACACGCCTTGTATTTTACGTGCGCCAGGGAACATCCCTCTCCCTGGAAACGCCGAACGATTTTGCAGGTATCATAGGATATGCATAAAAGGGATTGAGCGCGAGTTTAACTCGCGAACGGAAAACATCCCTCTTGCAACCATCTCATCTTTTGGCTAAGAGATTACCGAAAGGAGTTTGCGAGGTGTTGCGTTCCATTCTTTTGCTGTCTTGCGCATTGCCGCTCATGATAAGCGTCCTTCCAATAACACGATCTCACGCTCAAACGCTCTCTTCGTCGGATGTGATGCCGGACACATGGGCTGCCACCGACGCCCTGGGGCGAAAGTTGCCCGATTACGCCCAGGTCGGGCCACCCCGCAAGGACAAGTTCGTCGGGATTTTCTATTTTTTGTGGTTAGGTCAACACGCCCAGGACGCCCCCTATGATATCACAAAGATACTCAAAGCCGACCCGAACGCCATGCAGGAACCCAACAGCCCTCTTTGGGGGCCCCCGGGGCATTTTCACTATTGGGGCGAGCCACTATTCGGTTATTACTATTCCGATGATCCATGGGTGTTGCGCAAACATGCGGAGATGCTGGCGGATGCCGGTGTGGATGTGATTATTTTCGATGTGACCAACCAATTCATATATCAAAACGTGTACACCGCTCTGTGCAAGGAGTTCACCGCAATTCGCGCGGAAGGGGGACGCACACCGCAAATCGCATTTCTGTGCCCCTTTTGGAACCCTCACAATGTCGTGGAGCAACTCTATGATAAACTCTACAAGCCCCAATTGTACAAATCCCTTTGGTTTATGTGGAAAGGCAAGCCGCTCATCCTTGCAGATCCCGCCAAGGTTCCAAAGGACACATTGACCTTCTTCACCTTTCGCAAGCCACAGCCGGACTATTTCAAAGGTCCGACCGGTCCCGACCAATGGGGTTGGCTGGAAATTTATCCGCAGCATATTTTTTACGATAAGGAAAACAGATCGGAGGAGATGACGGTTGGCGTGGCTCAGAATGCTCGCGATCATCGCCTCTGCGCGATAAGCGAACCGGGCGCACGCGGAAGAAACTGGCATGATGGAGCGGAGGATACATCCCCGCACGCGGTGGATTATGGGTACAATTTCGCTGAGCAATGGCGTCGCGCCTTGAAAGTGGACCCGGAATTCATTTTCGTCACAGGATGGAATGAATGGATCGCCCAGCGACTCAACGAGTTTAACGGCGTGAAAGAGCCAGTGATGTTCGTGGATGAATTCGATGAGGAGTACAGCCGCGACTGTGAACCGATGAAGGGCGGGCATGGAGACGATTACTATTATCAATTGGTGAATTACATTCGCAGATTCAAAGGGGTGCGACCAACGCCTCTCGCTGGTCCGATGCGAACCATTCGTCTTAACCGTTCTTTCGCGCAGTGGGATGCAGTATCCCCGGCGTATGGAGACTGGGTCGGAGACACCATGCATCGCGATCACCCCTCTTATCGGAGCATTGGACGGTATGTGAACACGAGCGGCAGGAATGATTTTGTCCTACTGAAAGTGGCTCGGGATCGCAAGAACTTCTACTTTTACGCTAAGACTCGCCAGGCAATCACCCCACCGGAGGGTGCTGAGTGGATGAATCTCTACATTCGCGTACCGGGATCAAAGGGACCGAACTGGGAGGGGTATCAGTTCGTGGTGAACAAAGTGGTGAAATCCAATCAGATCACCACTTTGTCGAAATGCATGGGCGGATGGAAATGGAGTGTGATCAGCAGATTGCGGTATCGGATTCGGGGAAACGAGATGATGCTTTCCATACCTCGACAAGATATTGGCTTATCTTGGAAACCGCATGGAAAGCTGAAACTGGAGTTCAAATGGGCGGATAACTGTCCGAAAAACGGCGATGTTTTGGATTTCTGGGTGGATGGCGACACCGCTCCGGATGGACGATTTCGATACGTTTATGATGCCAAGGAATAGACAATTCATGCCCTCTCAGCGCCGGAAAACGGCGGAATGGGTTGGTATGCTTTTTTCGCTTCCATGGATCATCGGATTCACGGTGTTCATTGCCTATCCCATTCTCGCCTCTCTCTATTTCAGCTTTTGCTCCTACGATGCCATACGCCCCCCTCATTGGGTGGGATGGCGCAATTACATGGAGCTTTTCACGCAGGACGATGTCTTCTGGAAATCCTTGCGAAACACCCTGTATATGATTGTGTTCGGGCTTCCGTTGATGCTCGCGACCTCTCTCGGACTTGCCATACTTCTCAATCAAAAAGTGAAGGGAATCGCGCTGTACCGCACTCTTTTCTATCTTCCCTCCATCACACCGGTGGTCGCCTCCTCCATTCTCTGGATGTGGATTTTGAATCCGGATATAGGCTTGATCAACATTGTGCTGGGGCGTCTCGGCGTCGCCCATCCGCCTGGTTGGCTCACCGACCCCGCCTGGGCGAAGCCCGCCCTGATCCTCATGAGCCTCTGGTCGGCGGGGGGAGGAATGGTCATCTATCTTGCGGCGTTGCAGGATGTGCCGGAATCGCTTTACGAAGCGGCTTCCTTGGATGGAGCCGGGGCGTGGCATAAGTTTCTGCATGTGACCATGCCCATGATCTCGCCGGTGATCCTATTCAACGTGATCATCGGTCTCATCGGATTCTTTCAGTATTTCACCCAGGCGTACATCATGACGAACGGGGGGCCCGAGGATTCGACCGATTTCTACGCCCTTCATCTCTTCAATCGAGCGTTCCTCGATTTTCAGATGGGTGCTGCATCCGCAATGGCTTGGATTCTCTTTCTTGTGACGCTGCTGGCGGCGTTGGTGGTGTTTAAAACCAGTGCGCGGTGGGTTTACTATGCAGGGGAGAAATAAGAGGATGAGGAGCCGGAAACGCACCACCGAATTGCTCGCACATATCCCGCTGATAGCTCTTGGCATCTGCTTCGCCCTGCCCTTTTTCTGGCTGATCAGCACCTCCCTCAAGCCGGATGCGGAGATATTTCGCATGCCCCCCGTTTGGATCCCACATCCCGTGATATGGTCGAATTACCCCCGTGCGATGCATTACATCCCATTCGCGCTGTATACATGGAACACCCTGCGCATCTGTCTGTTTTGCGTGATTGGAACCACGCTCTCCTGTTCGCTAGTCGCCTATAGCCTGGCGAGATTGAAATGGCGATGGCGAAACTGGATATTCTATTCGCTCCTCGCCACCATGCTTCTGCCGGGTCAGGTGACGATGATACCCACTTTTATCATCTTCAAATGGCTAGGATGGATTGGAACCCCTTTGCCATTAATCATCCCCTCCTTTTTCGGAAATGCGTTTAGCATCTTCCTGCTGCGCCAATTCTTCATGACCCTCCCTCAGGAACTGTCGGACGCCGCGCGGATGGATGGATGCTCGGATTGGGGGATTTTCTGGCGCATTTTGATGCCTCTTTCGAAACCCGCATTGGCGACCGTAGGGCTTTTCACCTTCATCGGCTCATGGAACGACTTTCTAGGTCCGCTGCTTTACCTGAATGACGAAAGAACCTACACACTCTCGCTGGGTTTGCAGATGTTCGTGGGGCAGCATGGGGCGGAGTGGGCAATGTTGATGGCGGCTTCCACTGTGATGACTTTGCCGATTGTCATTCTGTTCTTCTTCACACAGAAGACATTTATTCAGGGCATCGCGGTGACAGGTATGAAGGGATAGGGGATTCCCAAAAGCTTCGTAGAGGAAAGCATGCCGGGCTTAGTCAACGGGACGCATATGCGTAATAGCAGCCAAGCCGCCATGCCGCCACGCCATGTATGGCATGGCGACGCTAGCGTATTTATGGAGTCGCGAGGACGTTCACGCCCTTCGTTTGGTTCGCCTTGGGATTTATCCCGTAGCGAACGGGGATGCTGCAAGCATGGTTCGAGCCTTCTCGGACGGAGAAGACCCATCTCAATTATTGAAGCGGTATGAGGATGTGTGTGCGAAAATTCCATGCATCGGAGTTTGTGGTCCGAAACATAGGCGCCCGGTTTCAGCGGGAAAGGATATCGGCTATTTTATCAATTCCACAATCTGCTTGAACTCCGGCGTTCCCGCCACCTCCAGCAACTCATAAGTCGCCATCTCGGTGGAGGATACGACGATTCCGGCTTGCCGCAGACGCTCCAATCCGAATTTCCAATTCGACTCGGCGCGAGATGAGACCGCATCTCCGATGACCGTGACTTGATATCCGAGGTGCTCCAAATCCATGGCGGTTTGAAATATGCAGATATGAGTCTCCACTCCGCAAAGAAGAATCTGCTTTCTTCCGGATCGAGCGATCTCCGAAAGGATGGCATCCTCCCCGATCGCGCTGAAGCAAATTTTGTCGAACGGGACGAATTGATGCGGGATGGCTCTGGCGATCTCCCGAATCAATCCCCCCATGCGCTTCTCGTATTGGAGCGTTGGCACGATGGGCATTCGGAGAACCTCGGCGGTTTTGATAAGGATGAGCGTGTTGTTGATGACTAGATCTCGCTCCCAGATATTGCGCAGAAACGGCTCCTGCATATCCACAACGATCAACAATGCGTCATCGCGACGCAACAGTTCTGGATTTCGATTGGATCGTATAATTGCCACGTTTTGCCACCTCCGGGTGTCAAGAGAAAGGATTTAACGAAGAAACGAATATAAGCTCGATGAATCCTCGGATGTCGGGAAAACCTTTGTTTGATTATATATTGCAAAGGCTGTGTTGGTCAACCGATGCAATTTATGATACAGTCTATAACGGCTTCTCTGTTTCAGAAACGGATATCTCAAGCCAGGCGCCGCTGATCGCTTTTGCCATCACCAAGGAATATTATGGGAAAAAAAGCGGGATTTCTTTTGTTTGTTGCAGAGAGGGTTTGTTGAAATGAAAATCATCGTTGTTTTGGCTGCGATGCTTGCGTTCACAGTCAACGCCCAGGCGATTACCGCAGGGGTGTATCGAGATTCCATCCCGCATGGAAAACACGCATCCAATCCCGCCGTTCTTTATGCAAGTTTGCGCAAGGCCGGTTTTCAGGTGGAATATCTCACCTCGGAACAGATGGCGGACCCGTCCTTATTGAATCCCTCCAAAATTGATCTGCTGGTGTTACCTTACGGCCCATCCTTTCCGGCAGACGCCGCAAACAATTTTCGAGCTTACTTGCGCAATGGCGGTCGATTTCTTTCTATCGGAGGCTATCCATTTGACACCATATACAAGGAGGAGGGCGGGGCATGGTCGGTATTGAACCCCATGAAGCCGTCTCCTGGTCAAAAGGACTTGGTGATTGACCCTCATTTTCGTCTGGTTTCTCCGCAACCGGACGCCGTTTGGAAATGTTCCGATATCAAACGATGCGACGTGGACGAGCATCCGAAATCGAGCGACGCCCCGGCATTGAGGGTTCGCATTCCGCTCAGCGGCGAGACGGTTGGCGCGGGATGGATTGAATCTCTAACATCTCTGAAACCCGGCGCCACGTACCTCCTAACCGCTAAAATACGCGCGGATGGGGTTCATTCCACAATCGGCGGGTTCGCCTTCATTGCGGAATACCAATTCGAAGCTTCCGGCGCTCTTGGTCCATGGCGGGATTTGATTCATGTGGCGGGGGTGACCGGCTGGCGAACGGTGCGTCAGGTTTTTATGGTGGCATCGGATAGCAAGCGCGTGGAGTTGCGTTTCGGTATCTACAACGCCTCCGGGGAGGCGGAGATGACGGATATCCATCTCTATCAGACTTCGGCGCCGATAAGACTCAACACCCATTTCGGGCAACCGGGGGACGGGCTGGATGTGTCGGCGGATCAGATTGGCGTGTGCGACCCCTCCTTTCGATTTCGACGGGTGGCGTATCTTGCTCCGGCTACCGGGCAACCGCTCTTTTCCGGCATGAAAATGAAGGGCGATTTCAAGGGATGGCCCGCCACAGCCATGCTCGGGACGGATGACGCCACCTGGGAGCCGTTTCTAAATGCCTATGATCGCTACGGCAGGCTTCGCGGAGCGGCGGCTGCGATTATCCGCAATTACGATGGGTACTACAAGGGTTCCGTATGGTGCGTGTTTGGAATCGATTCGACCGATCTTTTCACCGAGGGCTCCCCGTGCCTGAAGGAACTTCCCGCCTTGGTGCGTACGATCGTCGATACCCCCTGTCTGCACGATTTTCAAACCAATTACACCTATTACAAACCCGGTGAATCGGGAACCGTCTCCGCAACCATTTCAAACTTCGCGCCGGTCCTCCTTAAGGGGACGGTGCGGATTTCTCTGTTCTCGGAAGATGGAAAGGCAGTCCTTCAAAGCTACTCTTCGGATCTATCCCTCTCCCCGGGAGAGTCACGGCGGATTTCCCGTTCCTTCACGGTGAGCGGAACGTGGGGGGATTTCGTTCGAACGAGAGTGGAGTTCATGGTTGACGGAAAACGAATCCAGAGGCTTGATTCCGGCTTCGTTATTCGTGACCCGCAAGTAGTACGTCGGGGGTATCCCGTCACCTGGAGGGACAACTATCTGCGGCGTGGGGATATCCCTCAGTTCCTGCTTGGCACGGACACCTACAGCAATATGTTCAGTTCGGCGTGCGAGACGCCACTGCAGTGGCTCAGGGACACCCGCACCGCCAAAGACGATTTCATTACTGTTTTTGAAAATCTTCAAGGCGATTATGGCGCCCACGGCGTTCCCACGGAGAGACGATGGAGGGATTACGAAGGGCTCGCGCAATTGATACAGAAAAACGGAGAGATCTATTTTCCATGTCTTTTGGTGGGGATGAACGTGGCGATCAGCGACGATGAACTGGAAAAACAGGAACAGTTCGCAAAGGAGTACGCGCTCCGTTTTCGCGATTACCCGGGTCTGATCTACTACCTCGACGGTGATTTTCAGGTGAGGATCAATCCAACGGATCCCGCCATGAAAGCGCTTTTCAATCGATATTTGAGGGCGCATTACAAGAGCGAGGCGGCTTTTCGCGATGCATGGGGAAGCGATGCCGAAGACGCGAAATGGGGCGATATTCCCATCCCCTCCATGACGGACAAATGGGACGATGTGCGCAACGCCGACTACATGCGATTCGAGACCTGGCTAGTGCGCCGATGGGTGGATGCGATTGCCTCCGCCATCCGTTCCGTGGATGACACTCATCCCATCACCTCGGAGTACTATCAGGCTCCCTATGATGGGGTGGATATCGTTCGGGGGATAGGGACGCTGGATTGCGGTGATATCGGGTATTTCGACCGCCCCGGAGAGGATCTGGCGCAATTTCCGCAGGTTTTCAGTTCGGTGGATCTTCGGGCGAGAGGCAAGGGGATAAGCGTTGGGGAGTTCGGCGTGTTGACGCATCCCGCATGGAGCGGATCCGATTTCGGCTACCACACCGCCCGCACCCCCCGACAAGCGCGCACTCTGTATATGTCCTTGCCCTTTTACACATTCGCCCTTGGCGGATACAAAGTTCAAAATTGGGATTGGAAAGACACGGCGGACCGCATTTTCCCCTGGGGTCTCTATCATTCCAATGCGTTAGTGCCAAAAACGTGGTTATACACCTATCGTAATGATGGCATCCTGCTTGGGAGTTTCCATCCGGTTTACCGCCCGGGCGCGGTTTGGTTTGTTCTGGCGGATAGTAATCGAATCGGAGGAGGTTGGGCGACGGTGCGCCAAGGGGAACTGAACGGTTTGCATTATCTCATGGAGGCGCACATTCCCTTCAACGTGATTAACGAGGATGACTTGGATCGGCTTCCCTCCACAGCGAAATATCTCTTCTGGCCGATCCCTTTCTGCACGTCGGATCATGTTGTGGAACAAGTTGTGGATTTTGTACGGAACGGAGGTGATCTCTATCTCTCCGGAGATGTCTCATTTGATCCGTCTCGCCGAATGAACCGGATGGATCGACTTCTCACACTTGCGGGAGTGGTGGTGAGAGGAAGACGATATCCCAATATCATCCTCCCGAAAATCACGCAAGCCATTGTTCCGGTGAAGGGAGAAGCCTTTCCCTCCTACGGGGGATTTCCCTGCTTAAATCTTCAAGTGATGCATGCGCGAGTGATTGAGACCGACAGGAGCGGTCAGCCCGTTGCGATGATTCATCGATTGGGCAAAGGAAAGGTCTTCTTTACGGATGATCCCTTGGAACTGCACGTATATCCGGTGAAATCCCTGCTCGGAGGGAGATACTATTTGGAAGTGGCGCGGATTTTCGGAATACGAACGGATAGAGTCGCTCCGAATGATGAGAGGGTTCTAATCTTTCATACTCCTTGTGAAAATGGGGTCAAAGTGACTACCGTCTTCAATACTACGGCATCCCCGTTGCCTTCGAGTTTCGACGGCATGAAGACAATCCTGAACGGTGATAGACCCGGATTACTTGCCGTGGATAAAAACGGCGAGCCGATTGCGTTTTCCGGCATGGGCGCGGTTCAGTTCAAGGGGAGGGTTCTTTCCAAAAGTTTGCAACAGATATCCCTGTTATCACGGGACGGTAAGTCTTTGTGGAAAAGTACGGATGAGTTGTTGTTGCCGCAAGGCGCCGGTGAGGTGCGTCTATATTGGGGATCGAGACCCGCGCCGACGGTGGAGGTCGGGGAATGGAGTGAAGGAAAATGGACCGCGTATGAGCGTTGGAAGGCGAATGTTAGGGGTGGATGGATATCGCTGAATATCGATGCGGATCGTGCGACATGCGTGGTGAGAATTCGGTGATGTCACACAGAGTGCAGTTCCTGGGTTTTATTTTTCGAGCATATGACGATAAGTGATGGCTATTTCATGCGCATTTGGCGATGAATCCAATGGTGGGGCGACATAGAACCGATAAATGACAATGCGTTGATGCGCAGCCGATTCTCTCTCTTCGACGTCTTTGACGTTTTAGATTTCCGCTTCCGTGAGTAATATGAACTCCTGACCTGAAAATGTCACGGGGAAATCACTCTTGACTTGTGGTTTCGCGTCTCTCGATAAGACTCCAAAGATAGGTGGCAAGCACCGCCACAATGCAGATGGAACTGTTCACCTCAACGGTGTGGACCGCCCCGAACCTTTGCGCCAAAAAGCCGGCAAGCAATCCGCCCAACGGCATGAAGCCGCCGAAAATCAGGGTGAATATCGCCATGACGCGCCCCCGAAGATCATCGGGGACGTCCTCCTGCATTTTTATGTTGGCGGTGATCTGGAAGAAGATCATTGAGAATCCTGCGAAAACGAGAGCGCCAAGCACCACGTAAAAATGACTAGTCGAAGAAATAATAAGCAACGACACGCAAAAAAGGATTGCGCCGCCATAGATGCCCGCTATCCTGGAAAAACCACTCCCCAAAACAGCCACGACGAATCCTCCAATCGCGGCGCCCGCCCCATTGCAGGACATCATATTGCTATACCCTTTCGCTCCGGAATGGAAGAGATAAGCGAAGACAGGATAGAGCGTGGAGGCGGAGAATGCGAAAAGACTGCCACATCCGAGCAAGATAATGACACGTAGGGCCGAGTGATTTTGCCAGATGTATTGGAATCCGCCCCAGAGGTTGGGACGCTCCGAATTATGCGGGGTCTCCGTGAGGCGCATCATCTTGAGGGAGATAATTACGGCGAGAAAACTGATACCATTGAGCGCAAAGCAGTACGCCACTCCAAGTTTCACAAGCGCGATTCCTGCGAGGGCGGGGCCCAGGAAACGAGCGGTGTTGAAGCGGAAAGAGTTTAACGCGATGGCGTTTGGAAGCGCTGCGCGATCGTCCACCATATCCGTGATGAACGCCTGCTGAGCAGGACGATTGAAGGCGTTGACAATGCTGAGTAGAGCCGCGAGCAGGGCGATGTGCCAGGGCTGAATGGGAATCCATCTGTTCGTTGCGAGAATCGCCATGACAAAGGCGAGAAACATGGAGAGGGTTTGGGTCCAGATTAGGATATCGCGACGGGAGAAACGGTCAGCAATTTGTCCGCCCCAAATTGTAAGCAGAAAAGGGATTGCGGTGGCGCCTGCGACGATGCCGAGCCAGGCGGCGGAATGCGTCAGATCATACACCAGCCAGCTCTGGGCGACGTTTTGCATCCATGTGCCAACAACGGAGATGAACTGACCCACAAAAAAAAGACGAAAATTGCGATATCGAAATGCGTAAAAAGGACCGATCGTTCGTTCGAAATCTGATCTGATTGCTTTATATCCTTTCCGAATATGACAATGTTTCCCTCAAGGAGTCTTTTTCTTGATCGATGTCCTCACTCCAAGGCGCATCCGGATGTAATTCCCTTTGAACATGTATGCAATTATTATCCAGTACGCAAGTTAATTAACAAAAGATACCACATTTTACGTTGGATGGAAACTCGAACTCTCACGGGAGGAGAACGAAAAAAGTTCGGGTAATTGCAAACATAGGATGCATGCGTCTTTTATCCATCAAATGCATATTTGGACAGGAGCTAGTCGGTTTTGCAATTACCCGATTTGATTGCGACGTATGGTTGACGGCTTATCTTCGTTTGTTCTCCCCTTTCGCGCATCTCCAAAGGATATTTTCCATGAGGGAGCCGGTGTTTTCGTCCGGTTCATCCAGTTTTAATTTTTGTGAGAGCAGAGCCAGTTCCGTACCGGCAGGATTGCGTTCGGATAGCTTATAGTTTGACGGAATGGCGTCGTAGGGAGCGAGATTGGGGGTTTTCGTCCAAACACCATGCACTGCGTCCGCCAGATCGTCATATTGGCTCATAGGCGGAATTTTCAGGAACCGTTCGATCGTGGCGTAGATGCTTCCGAACGAGAGATGACCCACTGCGACGGCATGAGGTTTCACCATTCCCCCCGCAATCAGCAGGATGTTTCGATGAGCGTCCACGTGGTCATGACCATCCTGGGAATCGTCCTCCGTGACGAACACCACCGTGTTCCTCCATACCGGGCTATGGCTCAGGGTTTGGAGGATCATCCCCGTGGCGTGATCATTATCCGCCACCATCGCCTGAGGAGTGGGGTATTTGGGGTTGGCTCCGGCGGTGTGATCGTTGGGTAGCCAGATGTAGGTAAATTGTCGGAATATCCCTTTTTTGAACTCCCTTTCCCATTCCATAGCCCGATTTCTATCAGGATAGGAAAGGTTCCAGCCTATGTAATGCGTATCTATTTTATCTCTGAGGTCAGGCAATGGCAGACCATCGTCGCCACGACGAACCACGTCGCCGTACATTCGGCAACTGATATGATACTGCACGCAATGATCCATCATGTACCCCAAAACCGGATAGCTGAACGGGGGGTTGAGCCAGTCGAACTGCCTCCCTCTTCCGGAGTAGAGGGTTGTCCAGGTCTTCTCCGTGTAATCCGGGCAGAGGGCCCCTAAAGTCCACTGGTGCCCTTGAACGCTCACCTCGCCGTCGCCGTACATATTGTCGGAGATAGCGTATCTTTTCGCCAACGCATGCAGGTTTGGCGTGACATTTTGACCATAGAAGGTAAGTTTTGGGTCTCCATTGGCGTATCCAAGGTCTCCCAGGTCCTGATCGTAGGTGCGGTTCTCCCTCACGATGAATACGACATGCTTGATATTACGGGGAAGGTCGCCCATACTTCTATTCCCGTTGATCCAGGAGTTGCGGAATCCATTCATTCGTACCACTTCCGCAGTCATCTTTTTCAGAGTGGTTGGATCGGGGATGGGAATCTTTTGAATGATCCCGCGCATCATATCCGACAGAGGTTTTCCGTTATTCGGACCGCTGCCCGCCCCCTTGGAGTTGACGACGTACAAAGTATTCCCCGCTTTGTTCAGGACGATGTTGGTGGGGTACCAAGCGGTTGGAATCATGCCAAGGATTCGTTTTTCGTGGAGTGAGACCTCCGCAACAGCGTTATTGCCCGCCAAAGTTACGAAAACGGCTCTGCCGTTTGGTGAAAAAACCAGACCGTTTGGGATGCTGCCATAGGGGGAGTTAGGATAGGGATGCAGGCGGATATTGGCGAGAACCTTGTTGTATGGCACGCTAATCACCGTGAGGCTATCGGTGTTGGCGTTAGCCACGCAGACGGTCTTGCCGTCCGGGGATATCCGGACATCGCATGGCAAACCTCCTGCGGGAAGAGTTTTAATAACCTTCAAATGTTTCAAGTCAATAACGCTGACGCTGTTGGACGCCCAGTTGGTGACGTATCCCTTCGCGCCATCGGGAGTGATCGCAATTCCGAATGGTAACAGACCGGTATTGATGGATGCGATTAACTCCCCTGTTTGCGTGTTAAAGACGCGCAATTTATGCATCAGATTGCATGTTACGTAAAGGCGACTCCCGTCGGGGGATAGGGCGGGGCTGGTGGGGAAACCGGCTGCGTGTAGAGGCTTTTCCGGAATCAGCCTGCCGTTTTCAAGCTGATATTTCCAGACGAGATCGTCTCCTCCCCCGCAAACCCACACGGTGCGTCCATCCTTGGAAGTCGTGACTCCGTTGAATACCGCTTTGATCGGTTCCGCAGATTCCCTACTGAGGTCGGATGCGGCGTAAACATCCACATACTGTTTGCCGTTTGCGCAGCAGGTGATGATGAGGTGTTTTTGATCCGGCGTAAGTGCGATCCCCAAAGGGAAGATATCGGTGAAGGCGAATTTCCCCGTGGGACGTATAATTCGTCCGTTTGGGATGACCCATTCCTTCGCTTGGGTGAAATTAGTTGTCCCTATCGCACCGGCGGGGAGGTTTCCTGCGGGAACTGTGGCGTGCATTGTCAATGGAACCATTGAAATCGCGAAAACAAGCATGTAACGTAGTATTCTAAGCATGGCGCAATCCTTTCTCATTCAAAGTCTAACTGAAAAGAGCTTGGAATGTAAAGACTTTGCACTTCACATTATTTTGCGGTAAATTGTAGTATGGATTATTTCATATGCACGTTTATTCGCACGTTTGGCCTGGGGCTGAACCGCATTCACCGTCAATATAAACACCACACCCATTATCTTCACACATTAAAGGGGATCAAGAGATTGGATCACGTTAAAAAAAGACTTGTTGGCAGGGGCGTAAGCATATTTTTGATCGCGATGTTATGCTTTACGTCAATTCTTATCGCTTGTGCGCAAAAAACTGATAATTGGCCCGAGTTCGGCGGACCGCATCGAGACAGCATGTCCAATGAAAAGGGGCTACTGCAATCATGGCCCGCTGCAGGACCTCGCCTTCTTTGGAAAGCGACCGGGCTTGGAATAGGGTATTCCAGCATCTCTATCGTTAACGGTAAATTTTACACAATGGGCGATCTGACCGATGCGCAAGGAGCGAAACATCAGTACGTAAGCGCATTCAGCATGGCGACACATCAAAAACTCTGGAGCGCGTTGGTTGGTCCTCCGAATGATGACGGCTCCCGTTGCACCCCCACCATAGCCAACGGAATGGCTTACGCCATAGGGACGAACGGGGACTTGGTTTGCCTGAACGCCACCACCGGCAAGGAGATATGGCGCAAGAATTTCGCCAAGAATTTCGGTGGAAAGATGATGTCCATGTGGAAGTACAGCGAATCCCCGCTGGTGGATGGGGATAAGCTCATCTGCACTCCCGGAGCGAACGACGCCATGATGGTGGCGTTGAATGCCAAAACCGGCGATTTGATTTGGAAATGCGCCGTGGGAAACTTGGGACCCAACGGAGCCGATGGCGCGGGGTATTCCTCCGCAGTCGTGGCGACGATCGGCGGTGTGAGACAGTACGTGCAGTTGGTGGGAAGGGGTTTGATCGGCGTGGACGCGAACACCGGAAAGCTATTGTGGAACTACAACCGGATCGCCAATAACGTCGCCAATATCGACACTCCCATCGTGCAGGGGGATGAAATTTTCGACTCCACCGCCTACAATGGCGGCAGCGCGAAGATCCAGATCGTTCCTCAAAACGGCGGGTTCACGGTCAAGGAGCTATGGTACCTTCCAGGGAATATCTTCCAAAACCACCATGGCGGGGTGGTGCTGGTGAACGGTTATCTCTACGGAGGCCAAGGGCAAAACGCCGGAGCGCCAACCTGCATCGATTGGAACACCGGAAAAATCGTTTGGCAAGCGCCAACGGTTGGCGGTGGCTCCGCAAACGTGACTTATGCGGACGGAGACCTTTATTACCTTTATGAAAATGGCGTGATGGCTTTGATACAAGCCACCCCGAGCGGCTTCCAACTGAAGGGGAGGTTCCAAACCCCCATGATGCCAGGCGCCAGTTGGGCGCATACGGTCATATTGGATGGGAAACTCTATATTCGACACGCTGACGCGCTGTTCTGCTACGACATCAAGGCGTAATTTCCGGGGGCGACCGGTCGGTCGCCCCTAAGTTCGATTTTCCAAGATGATTTCACCGATAAAACCGGTCAGGTGCGCCTCGTTCAATTTTACAGAGACGAATTTGCCGATTTGATTCTCGGAAGCGGGGAAATGGACCGTTTTAAAGGCGCTTGTGAAGCCGGTGTACCGTTCGGAATTCCTTTCGCTCCGACCCTCCACCAGAACCTCCGCGATCTCCCCGACATGGCTTTGGTTTATCTCCAGCGTAATGCGATTCTGCAACTGCACCAATCGATTCAATCGCTCGATTTTGACCTTATGGGGCACTTGATTCGGCATTTCCGCCGCCTTGGTGCCGGGGCGTATGGAGTAAGCGAACATAAACGCGGCGTCGAATCGGGTTCGCTCCACGAACTTCATCGTGTTTTGGTACTGTTCCTCGGTTTCACCGGGGAAGCCGAGCATGATGTCCGTGGTGATCGCTATATCCGGCATGGCGGAGCGAAGTTTGTCCAGGATGACTTGATACTGCGCCACAATGTATCCGCGGTGCATCCGTTGGAGCAACTCGTCATCCGCCACCTGGATGGGGAGATGAACGTGTCTGCAAACTTTCGGAAGTCGCGCCATGGTCTCAATTAGCTCATCCGTGAAGTCGCGCGGGTAAGGCGAAGTGAAGCGAATGCGCCGGATGCCCGGAATTTCGCTGATCATTTCGAGCAATCTTGCGAAGGAGACTCTCCCTTCGGCGAGGTTTTTGCCGTAGGAATTCACCGTTTGCCCCAAGAGCGTTATCTCACGCGTTCCCGCTTGCGCCAAACCTCGGATCTCCCTCAGGATCTCCTCGGTGGGGCGGCTACGCTCTCTCCCTCTTGTATGAGGCACGATGCAGAAGGTGCAAAACTTGTCGCAGCCGTACATTATAGGGACATGCGCTTTGAGCTTCGGAGGTCGCATAAGGTTCCGCAGCGGTACATCGGAGACAATGGCTCCCTTGCGCGGGGGGAGGGAAGTTTCGATCAGAGTATTGTATCGATGCTTGCCCGATTTGGATTGAGTTGAGTTACCGTTATTGTCGTGTGCCCTCAAAGTCTGAATGGAGCGTATGGCGGCGGGGATGGCGGCAAGGTTGCCCGTGCCGATCACCAAGTCCACGAAGGGCGCGCGACGTTTAATCTGAGCGCTTTGCACCTGCGCCATGCATCCGCAGACACCAATGATCATATCGGGGTTCGCCGCCTTCAGTTCTTTCAGTTCGCCGAGTTTGCTGTAGACCTTTTCCTCGGGCTTTTGGCGCACGGAGCAGGTGTTCAGCAAGACCACCTGCGCGTGGCTGGCATCCGCAGCGGGGATGTAGCCCATTTGGTCCATGTAGAGGGCGATCTGCTCCGAGTCCTCCTCGTTCATCTGGCAGCCCCAAGTGTATATGTAATAGGAAGGCGTTGCAGTGTTCATAAGTATTTCCAAAATATATTCGCGAGGTGATTGCATAAGTCTGAATGTGAGGATTCCAACTCATTTTCGAAGTTACATGATTTGCGTGAGACGCTTATTTTGCAATCCCCTTTAACGTCATATATTATACCGGATGGTGGGAGGGGGTGGTGGGATTCATTTCTTGAGGGTGTGGAAGAGAGACGCGGAGGGGAATTGAAAATCCTTCCCCTTTTTTACGCCGGGTTCTGCGAAACTCCCTGCGCGAAATCAGTCGCGAAGATAGTGACGGCGATGGCTGCGACGGATCAGATAAATTTGAGTCTCGAAATCGGATCGTTTTATCCAAGCGTTTCATATCGGTATCCCTTTTCATTCCCGTTCGTCTATATGTAGATGCAATGAGTGCGGAGGTCGCAAGCGTGATTTGGAGTTTGCGCGAGAATGAGAGGATTTTCCATATGAAAACTGAAAGACCGCAAAGATAATCCGTTTGACGAACCGAAGAGGGTATGGTATACTTTACGGCATTCATGAGCGCTGGATAGATTCCCTAGAGGGATTCTTGAATGTACTTTAACGTTAACACCTGTTAAATATATGCGGACTCATGGGACGGACGGCGTTGGTGACCGGCTAATTACGCCGGAGTCACAATGATGATATCCTTAATGAAGTCCTAGGAGAGTGGCTCATATGAATATGGACCATCGAATCGTACTGACCTCCGGCGGTTATCAAAAGATTTTGAAGGAACTGGAGCATTTGCGAACCGTCCAACGCCGGGAGGTGGCGGATCGCATTCGTGATTCCAAACAGTTCGGAGAGTTGACGGAAAACGCCGAATATGAGGATGCGAAGATCGAACAGGCCTTCATTGAAGGCAGGATTCAAGATCTGAAACACATCATCCAGAGCGCCCAGGTGTTGGAGGAGGATGATATTCCCGTTGACACTGTGGGACTGGGCTCCATCGTGACCGTATTGGATTTGGATGAGAACGAGGAGTGGGAGTTCACGCTGGTGAGCTCCATCGAGTCCAATCCGGATGAGGATAAGATATCCGATGAATCTCCGATCGGGGAGCAACTTTTCGGAAAAAGAATAGGGGACGAGGTGAGCGTCAAAATCCCGGATGGTAAAATCCGCTATCGAATCGAGAAAATTAGAAAGTGATGGAAGAGCAAGATCAAAGACTGCAACGGTTGGAAAAGCTGAAAGCGCTGCGCGCCAACGATAGGGATCCCTATCGCATTGAAAAGTATGAGCGCACCCACTCCATTGCGGAGATATTGGATGGATACAATCAGTTGGAGGGGCGAACGGTCTCCGTCGCAGGCAGGCTTTTGCAGCCGCGCATTATGGGGAAGGCGGCTTTTTGCAATTTAAAGGATGAATCCGGGATGATTCAACTCTACATTCGCCGAGACGAGGTGGGGGATGAGAGTTACAAACTTTTCAAGGACACGGATATCGGCGATATCGTCGGCGTCAAGGGCAAGGTCTTCAAGACACGCACCGGGGAGATCAGCTTGCATTTGACGGAGTTCACGTTGCTTGCGAAATGCCTGAGGGTTCTTCCAATTGGAAAGGAGAAGGACGGGACGCATTTCTCTAGCATGTCCGATGTCGAGCAGCGTCATCGAATGCGTTACGTGGACCTCTTGGTGAATCCCGAAGCGCGTGAGATCGTTCTGAAACGATGCAAGGTGGTTCAGGCGATGCGCTGGTTTCTTGATCGGAATGGCTTCCTTGAGGTGGAGACCCCTGTGCTGCAGCAGGAAGCCGGTGGAGCCGCCGCTCGTCCTTTCAAGACGCATCATAATGCGCTGGATTACGATTTCAAGCTCCGAATCTCCCTTGAACTTTATTTGAAGCGGTTGATCGTCGCCGGGTTCGAGAAAGTATACGAAATCGGCCGTGTTTTTCGAAATGAGGGGATATCCACCCGTCATAATCCTGAATTCACTTTGATGGAGCTCTATCAGGCTTACGCCAATCTGGAGGATATGATGGATTTGGTGGAGGAGATGTATGCGTTTATCTGCAGCCAGGTAAACGGATCGCCCACCTTCATCCACAAAACCAGCGAGGGAGAGAAGCTCGTGGATTTCTCCGTTCGTCCTTGGAGACGAATCCCGATGCTGGAGGGTATAGAAAAGTATGCGGGCGTGAAACCGGAGGAGTTCGCGACTCTGGAGACCGCCAAGGCGGCCGCTCGAAGAGTGGGTATTCACGATGAGCACGAGCATTCGATCGGTGGCATCATCGAAAAGCTGCATGAACGGTTCACCCAGCCCAATCTGATTCAGCCCACATTTATCACGGATTTTCCGATCGACACATCGCCTTTGGCGAAAAAGCGTCCTGATAACCCCTCTCTCACACGACGTTTCGAGATATACGTGGCGGGGCAGGAGTTAGGAAACGCATTTTCTGAAATCAACGATCCGTTGGATCAGCGGGAAAGATTCGAACGACAGCTTCAACAACGGGAGGAGGGGAACGAGGAGGCGCATCCAATGGATGAGGATTACATCCGCGCCTTGGAGTATGGCATGCCCCCAACCGGTGGTTTGGGCGTAGGCGTGGATCGTCTCGCCGCACTGTTAACAGGCGCCCCCTCTTTACGTGAGGTTATTCTTTTCCCTCTCCTTCGACCTGAAAAATAGGGGACACATGCCACACGCGGCGGCAATGGATGTTGCGCCGTGAAAGGATGTCGGCGATGTCTGAAGAGAATGCACGGGCGGAAATGGTGCGTAAACAGATCATTGCGCGTCAGGTCCATGATCCGCATGTGCTTGAGGTGATCTCCCGTATCCCCAGAGAGTTATTTGTGCCTGAACCCCTTCGCAGCCGCGCTTATGAGGATCACCCACAGCCCATAGGGCATAACCAAACGATCTCCCAGCCTTACATGGTCGCCTACATGACGGAGTTGCTACAGCTTTCCGGCGAGGAAAAAACGCTAGAAATTGGAACCGGTTCGGGTTATCAGACCGCCGTGTTAGCCGAGCTTTGCAAGAGAGTGATCTCATTGGAGCGCATTCCCGAGTTGGCGGAGGAGGCGAACCAGCGACTTATCGAAATGGGATATTGCAATGTGCGCGTGATCGTCTGCGACGGCTCGGGAGGGTACCCCCAGGAAGCACCCTATGATCGAATCATCGTCACGGCGGCCTCGCCGCATATTCCCTCCCTTCTTCTTGATCAGCTTGCCAATGGTGGCAGGATGGTGATTCCCGTAGGGGAGGAGAATGTGCAGATGCTGATGTGCGTGGAAAAAAGCGAGACAGGCGAGATTACGACGCATGATTGCGGGCAATGCGTCTTCGTGCCGTTAGTGGGGAGATATGGATGGGGTGCGTTAAGAAACAAGGGGCGAGAACCAGAGAATTAAGCGATGGGATTACGTGCATCGAGGATGGCGATCCATTCCAGAGGCGCATGCATCAATGGAAAAGGGTGTCATCGCGTTGCAGATACCCTCTCATTCGGATAACCGCCTGAGTATGCAACTGATACACTCTCGATTCAGAGATGGATAGAATTTTGCCGATTTCCTTGAAGGTCATTCCTTCATAATAGTAGAGCGCGATGACTAATCGCTCTCTTTCCGGCAATCGGTCGATGGCGTCGCCAAGAGAGCGCTTCATCTCCCGCATCTCCACCTCCAGTGAGGGGTTTGCGTTTTGATCGTGGATCACATCCGTGAGATGCAGTTTTTCATTGCCCTCGGAACCGATGAGGATGTCGTCAAGGGAGAGCAGGGAGGTTCTACCCGTTTCGACCAGCAACTTTGAGAATTCATCCTGACTCATCTGCAGTTCGTTCGCAACCTCAAGCTCTGTCGGCGGACGCCCGAGCTTGGTCTCCATCTGCAGATAGGTTTTTTCGAGGAGCTTCACTCTCTCGCGCACGGACCGGGGCACCCAATCCTCTTCGCGCAGCATTTCCAATATCGCCCCGCGAATAAGCGCAATGGCGTATGTCTCGAACTTCACCTGTCGGGTGAAGTCAAACTGATCCACCGCTTTGATGAGTCCCACAACCCCCGCGCTTACCAAATCATCTCGTTCCAAGCTGGGGGGAAGACTGCTGACAACACGCCCGGCAGTGATTTTCACCAGATAGGCGTATTGGTTGATGATTTCATCTCGCGCTTGAGGATCCCCGTTGTTTTTGTATTTCCTCCAAGCGTCACTTATATTAACGGTGGCCATGTATGCATATCCATTAATTGGGAATAATACTTGCTATTGTTCTAATCAAACGACCGTTCAGGATATAGCTTTACGGATATTATACCTACGAAGTACAAAGGATTAATTCCTCTTTTGCATCCGATAGCAGAAATCACGTTTCAGCCATTCCCTCTGGCGTCAAAAGCGTTTTTTCGCCATCATCGCTGAATATTGCAATTTTCTCCATGTCCAACAGACTTTTTTGACGGTGTTGTACGGAATATTTCCCGCTATTCGCACCATCCGCCACTCTAATACGGCGCACTGAAAAGGCTTGCCGGGGGAAATGTCCCTTTATCCTTGCTATCTCTCACGCAGCCAAATTATCGTTATCCTCCTTGTCATTCATAATCTCGCCAACCTTGGAACCGGGTTCAATGGGATTTTCCAGTTGATTACTCCCCTTTTGCGCCGATTGTCCCGGAGAATCCCCAAGAAGATATCGCAATACGATGCCAAACGCCGTAAACACCGCAAATGCGGTGATGGAGCGCATGACGCCTGTCATGGTGGAGGCTCCCGCCAACATCGAGAGGCTAAGCACAATCAGTGCGGCGGTTGAGCCCAATATGGTTGGTAATTGCGACAGACCATTTTGCATCGTGCATTTTTCACTTGTGTTAATTGCCAAAAAACGAGTACCGAGGCTAATCCCGCTCAGTTCCTCAGGGTGAAATCCAGGAAATGCGAATATTGCAATTAACCGCCTTGATTATAACATCCCGCATATATCCGAATAATCCTGGAGGATATCTTATTTATCCGAAAAACGGAAGATGCCAAACTTTGAATATTTGCCCTGAATAAATTTACCCGAATGATGGCGCAGCATTCAATCGGTAATTTCACCCTTGACTGCGCCATTCGTTTCGGTTATCGGCGGCGGAGCGGGATACGCCGAGGATTTATATCCGTTTCAGGGCGTTTTTATACAGCTCCACATATTTCCTGGCGGAATTATCCCATGAGAAATTGCTATTCATCGCGTTTTGCACCAGTAATTGCCATTGTTCCTTGTCCGCGAAAGTACGGAGTGCAAGTTCGATGGTTTCCAAAAGGGTGTCCGCCTTGTAATCCACGAATGAGAAGCCGTTACCCCGATGCGTTTTGTGGTCGAACGGTATGATCGTATCCGCCAACCCGCCTGTGGCGCGGACGATGGGTATCGTACCGTAACGCAAGCTCATCAGCTGTCCTAATCCGCAGGGCTCAAAGCGGGACGGCATCAGGAACATATCGCTTCCGGCGTATATTCTTTGCGCAAGGTCAGCGTCGAAACCGATATGGGCTTTTATCTTTTTGGGGAATCGTTTTTCCAAGTCTCGGAAAAAGGTTTCGTAAACAGGATCGCCGGCGCCGAGGATGACCAGTTGCAGCGGGAGGTTCATCATCTTTTCCGCGATATGACTGATCAGATCGAACCCCTTTTGATCGGCCAAACGGGATACGATTCCAATGACGGCGGAGGTTTTGCTCAAAGGCAATCCGCACTCCTTTTGCAAAGCGGTTCGGCACTTGCTTTTTCCCGCAGGTGAGTCCGCGCTGAAGTTCGCGGGAATGCGCGGATCGGTGGCGGGGTCGTACTCGGAGTAATCAATCCCGTTGACGATCCCGAATAGTTTATCCTGTTTGGCGAGATATTGAAGCAATCCCTCCAATCTGCAACCATACTCGGGAGTCTGTATCTCCTTTGAATATGTTTGGCTTACGGTATTCACCAGATGCGAGAAAATCAATCCGCCCTTCATGAAACTCACCTGCCCGTAAAATTCCAGCTTGTCGTAGGTGAAAAGACTCTCAGGGAGACCTGCGTAAGAGAGGATTTGCCAATCGAACTCCCCTTGATACGCTAGATTATGGATGGTGAAGATGCGCGCCGTATTCGCCCACATCGGGTTTTTATCGCTCTCCATACTCAAATAGACCGGAAGAAGTCCCGTATGCCAGTCGTTGCAATGCACGATGTCCGGAATCCATTGGGGCGTAAGTCGACTGACGAATTCCATCACTGCACGATTGAAAAAAACATAGGGTTCGGGCTGCAGGGAATAGACTTTTTTGCTCTCCGTCGCCTCTTTGAAAAAGGTTTTATGCGCCACGAGGTATACGGGGATATCTTCTCCGATCAGGGTCTGTCTAATGTATGCCTGCTCGGTGTATTCGTTGTTCAACTGAAAGGTGAACTCAAGCGGAACGTCCTTGACATTGTATGCCGGATTGTCCTCAATCATTTTATAGCACGGCATGGCGACTCGGACATCATGCCCCATCGCTCTCAAGGCTTTCGGTAACGCTCCGGCGACATCAGCCAATCCGCCCACTTTTGCGAACGGAGCCACCTCCGCTGCGACAATAAGTATCTTCAGTTTTTTTGCGGCCATAGGATACTCCTTTCATATAACACATGAAGAAGGATCAACCTTCTTCAGCGGTACGTTTGAAATAGCGTGACAGATGCGACAAAAAACGCTCCGCACCTCGCGCGGGGCGATCGCCGTAGCCCAACTGGTGCGCGATTTTTGCTATCGCCTTTGCGGCGGGCGCCCCCGGTTGAGCGATTATCAAAGGCTGTTGAGAGCGAATCGCATTGGCCACGGTGGAATCGGCGGGGATATAAGGAAATGCCTTAAGGTCGATGTGCAGAAACTGCTTGGTGACCATGCGCAGGCGGTCGGTGGTTCGCAAAGCGTCCGTTTCGCTTGTCGCCATATTCACCACAAGCTTGATCCGAACGTCGGGGTTTTCCTGAGATACGACTTTTATAATGGCATAGGCGTCCGCAATAGCCGTCGGCTCCGGGGTTGTGATGAGAATGACCTCCTCTGCGGCGAGAACGAACCCCATTACATTCTTGGATAGCCCGGCTCCGGTGTCAATGAGGATGATATCCGCCAACGTGTCAAGGCAGGCAAGTCCTTGAATGAATCTTTCCCTCTGAGCGTCGCTAAGATTGGCGAGTTCGGCGATGCCCGAACCGCCGCCGATCACCTGTATCCCAAAAGGGCCGGGATGCAGGATATCCTGGAGGGATTTCTCGCCGCGTAAGACATGCTCCAAGGTGAAACGCGGGTTGGAACCCAGCATTACATGCACATTCGCCAATCCGAGATCCGCGTCCAGAAGGATAACGCTCAATCCGTTTTTCGCCAATGTCAAGGCGAGATTTGCGCAGAGATTGGTTTTGCCTACTCCTCCTTTTCCGCTGGTCACCGCGATGGTGCGCGCTCTGTGCGAAGGGCTCTGGGCTCTGTTTGAGGGTTCCAGTGTGGCTCCAGTGTTTGTTTTTCTAGCCAATGCGCGAAGCCCTTGAGCCTGATCTTCCATCCGTTAACTCCCCGACGCCGATAGCCGATATTACCTCATATTATACGCTTATATCATTATCGGAAGAACCCCTCCGTATTTTTACCGATGCGATTCAGCCGTTGGATTAGCGGGAATGGAGGGAGAGATCATATCCCTTCAAGGAGAATGACGGTTTCGTCCCAGCTGCAAAAAAAAAGCCCCCCTCGCGGGGGGAAATGAAACCCATCATGGAGGTTTGGAGAAAAACATGTTCATCATTCTATGTTGCTATTACGGAACAGGGCGGCGACACTGCGAGTGATCTCCAGCAATTCGTCGGTTTCCGGCCATGCTCCATTTTCAAGGAGGTAATTGAAATGGCTGCGTTCGTTTGCGATGACGTTCGTCATGTAATGGAGGCAGCGCTTCAATTGCGCTTCGGTGAGAGTGTTATCCTCCAGAGGGATGGCGATATCCAAGCAGATATTGTCCGTGTCGGAATCATAGCAGTATTTAAGTAGCTTGATGTGCATATTGCGTTCCATGCATTTTACAATCACCCATTTCTTGTTTTTCACGTACAAAAGGTGTTTGAAAGGTGAGACCACGAATCTTATAAATCTCCCGTTTTCAAGCAACATTACATGGATGAGAATGTTCTCGTTTATCATTTGAAACGGGATATAAAGGTCTTCGTCCGTCCCGTTTACAAAATGATACAGATGCAACTCCCCTAGCATCTCCTCAATCTCTTTGATGCACATACCCATTTTCTTCTCCTTGCTGAATGTGGATACATTCCAACCAAATGAATATCGTAGTAAAATCTTTTCTCTATTATCGCAAAATGAGTGTGACGGAAGTGTGACAGAAATGTGATTTTGGGTTGTTTACCCCATGATCATTGTTTTTTTTCAACTCGAAGATGTTCCGTCGCGATGACAGTCTGATATTTGGGTAACCTAGCCCGATGTTCGCCTTACGATTACATACTCTTCTTCGATGCGGGTAATCGGAAACACGGAGGTTTTGTATTTTCGAGGATCATATCGGAGCCCGATTTGCCTGAGGGCGTTGTTTTGTTGCAAAATAGGAATCAAGGTTTGGCAACCCCTTTAAGCCCCCGCAATCAAGGGGGAGAGAAAACACGGGCGAACGAGGAAAACCTGAATTTGGGGCAAGGAGAGAATATGAAGATACTGGTTTCAGGCGCTGCGGGACGGATGGGCAGAGAGGTTTTGCGCGCCATTAACGAAGCAGAAGATATGGAGCTCGTCGGAGGCGCGGACCCAATGGCCGAGGGCGAGGATGCGGGAATTTTGGCGGGATCGAATCGGTGGGGGGTGCGCGTTCACTCCGGGGTGGAGGAGGCTATTCTTGCGTGTCATCCCGATGTTATGGTGGATTTCTCCGTTCCCACCTGCGTGATGGCGAATATTCGAACAGCGTTGCAAAACAAAGTCTCGCCGGTGGTTGGAACGACCGGGCTTAGCGCTCAGGATTTGCAGGAAGTGGATCGATGGGCGAAGGATTCAGGAGTGGGGGCGTTCATCGCTCCGAATTTCGCCATCGGAGCGGTGCTGATGATGGAGTTCGCGGCGAAAGCGGCGCAATATCTTCCCGATGCCGAGATCATTGAATTCCACCATGAGAAGAAGCTGGATGCTCCGTCGGGGACGGCGATTCTAACGGCTCAAAAAATCGCGGAGGCGAGAAGGCAATCGCCCACTCCGAGTCCCACCGGATCATTTGAAAAGTTGCCCGGTTCCAGAGGGGGCGAGACGGAGAGTGTTCATATCCACAGTGTGCGGCTGAGCGGATATGTGGCGCATCAGGAGGTTATCTTCGGCGGTCTGGGGCAAACCCTTACGATACGTCACGATTCCATCGATCGGCGCAGTTTCATGCCGGGGGTCATCCTCGCCATCCGCAAAGTGCGACAGCTTACCGGCTTGACCCATGGCTTGGAAAAGCTCCTCTAAGAATCGACTATCATGAAACCCTATCTGCCGGATATCCTGCAGGCAAATCTGGATGTGATCTTTGTCGGCGCTGCGCCAAGTCCCGCTGCGGCGGCGATAGGTCATTACTACGCCGGATCGCGCAATCGGTTCTGGCAACTTCTGCACCAATCCGGCTTCACCCCCCGGCTCTTGACGGCGGAGGAGGATCACGACGCCCTCCGATACGGAATCGGGCTGACCGCGATTTACAAATCGATTATCTCCACGGATAACTCATACCTGCCGGAGCCGTGCGAATGGGATCGAGAGGAGTTGCGGAATAAGCTCCTCGCGTTCGCCCCCAAGGTCGTCTGCTACAACGGCAAGGATGTCTATCGTATGTTCCATGGCGAGGAAGCCGCTCGTTGGGGGGAGTTGGACGAGCGGTTGGGGAAATCGCTGCAGTTCGTGGTTCACAGCTCCAGTGGCAGGGCGGATCGCTGGGGCGCGGATCGACTCTACCTCTATGGAAGTCTAAAAGCTTTGGTGTTGGATTTGAGGGGCGGATGAAATTACGCCTCGGTTTTTTGGATAGGGGCGTCTCAAAACAACGAACTCACTATTATGACCCCGGCGGTTAAAGATGGCGCGTTTTCGATTTTTGGAGGATGACGTCTTGACACAATGAACTCACCGTTATGACCCCGGCGGTTGAAACCGCGTTTACCAAAAACGCAAAACCCGCCTACGCGGGTTGAGGAGGTGTGCATTGGGGGAATCCGTCATTATGCAACCGGCGGTTAAAACTGGCGCGCTTTCGATTTTAGGATGATGACGTCTTGAAACAATGAGCCCACCGTTATGACCCCGGCGGTTGAAACCGCGTTTACCAAAAACGCAAAACCCGCCTACGCGGGTTGAGGAGGTGTGCATTGGGGGAATCCGTCATCATGCAACCGGCGGTTGAAACCGCGTTTACCAAAAACGCAAAACCCGCCTACGCGGGTTGGGGAGATGCGCATTGGGGGAATCCGTCATTATGCAACCGGCGGTTGAAACCGCGTTTACCAAAAACGCAAAACCCGCCTACGCGGGTTGGGGAGGTGCGTTCCGTGAATCCACGGAGGTGGATTTCGTGTATTTGTTAAGCGCGAATTGATTCGCCGGGCTTAAACGCGGGTTGAGGGAGGTGCGCATTGGGGGAATCCGTCATTATGCAACCGGCGGTTGAAACCGCGTTTACCAAAAACGCAAAACCCGCCTACGCGGGTTGGGGAGATGCGGTCCGTGAATCCACGGAGGTGGATTTCGTGTATTCGTTAAGCGCGAATTGATTCGCCGGGCTGAAGCGCGGGTTGGGGAGATGCGGTCCGTGAATCCACGGAGGTGGATTTCGTGTATTCGTTAGGCGCGAATTGATTCGCCGGGCTTAAACGCGGAGTTAAATTCATGCATATCGCGTTTGAATAAACGCAAATTTATTCCCAGGAGTAATCAATGGATAGATTATGGGCGCCGTGGAGGATGGAGTACATCGCCAACGCCGACAAAACCGAGGGTTGCATCTTCTGCGACAAACCAAGGGAGAACTGCGACGAGAAAAACCACATCCTTCTACGCGGCGAGAAGTCTTTCGTTATGTTGAACGCCTTTCCCTATGGCAACGGCCATCTGATGGTGTCGCCGTACAAACACACCGCCAATCTGGATGATCTGGACGATGAAGACCTTTTGGAGTTGATGCAATTGACGCGTCGCGCGGTGAACCTCCTCAAAGCGGCTTTTCATCCCGATGGCTTCAATATCGGCGTGAACATGGGGCGCGTGGCTGGCGCGGGGATCGCGGACCACATCCACATCCACATCGTGCCCAGGTGGAATGGGGATGTCAACTTCATGCCGGTGCTGGGGGATGTGAGGGTCATTCCGCAAAGTCTGGAATCCGTGTATCGTCAGCTTGCAGGGATTCTGGCGGGAACCGACGGGAACGGGGAGGATTCATGACAATGGCGGATGTGAACGAGGGGAAAAACGTTCTTCTGGCGCAACTAAGCGAGGAGGCTGCGAACTGCCAGTCCTGCTCGCTGTCGCTCACCCGCAACAAGGTCGTCTTCGGGGAGGGAAATCCCAACGCGCCGCTTGTTTTCGTGGGGGAGGGGCCGGGGCAAAACGAGGACGCCACGGGCAGACCCTTCGTGGGACGCGCGGGCGCGTTGCTGGACGAATGCATGCGGGAGCACGGCATCACCCGCAATCACGTGTATATCTGCAACGTGCTGAAGTGCCGGGCGTGCATTGTGGAGAATACAAGGATACGCAATCGCCCGCCTCAATCGGATGAGTTGGATGCCTGCCGGGACTGGCTGCATCGGCAGCTTACGATCATCAAGCCGCTGGTGATCGTCTGTCTCGGGGCGCCCGCCGCAAACTCGCTGATTCACAAGGATTTCAAAATGCTGAAGGAGCGCGGGAAATGGTTTGACAGCAGCCCCTATTGCCGGTATATCGTGGCGGCGTTGCATCCGGCGTATATCCTGCGGCAGCACGGCGAGGAGTTCGATGTGGCGCGCCAATCGCTCGTTGACGATATCGGCGCTGCGCGCTTGAAGGTGATCCAGGCGAAGCGGGAAACGCCCTCCACGTTGTTTTAAATTATCTTTTGGGTAGTCTTCTGAGAGGTCTGTGACTGCTGCAGCGCCGATGCTCTGGTCTTCGAGATATCTCCTTCGTGAGATGAGAGATCGCCACGGCGCTGGAATCCTCGACATCCATGATCATCTCCTCCCCCGCCGATATCTTGACCAACTCCTTCAATCGTTCCGCCTCCTGAAGAAACTTGGGATTGGAACTGAGCTTGCTCACGGCGTAGGAGTGCTTCAAGGATTCGGCGAAGAGCCATCGTGACTCGCGATGAAAACGCACCGCTGCGTCGCCTGTGAGTTTGATTATCTCCTTGGGATAAAGTGGGGCGATTTTGTTAATGACGCTCTCCTGACCCTCTCGATGTATCGCCTGCAGGAACAGGCACCACGCCATCTGCATGCGCGCGCCGTAATCATCGGGTCGTCTGGCGAGAATCCGCTGACATTTTTTTTCCTGAGCCAGCATTTCAGGCACCCCGAGCGGGTCCTTTTCCGTTGCAGGGTCGTTTCGAACGTAGTCATCGTTGGACAAAGTTTTACACCTCTTTTGTCGGCATGGCGCCTAAGACAAAAAAATTCAATGGAGATAAATGCAAAATACGATGCAATGGACGAATAATATCATGGCTCCCTCTCAAAACGAGAGATGGAATTGAATTTTGCAATTACATGAATAAGCGAAGCCATGACGGATTATCCGCCGTTCACGCTTTCCAAGGCGGTTTGTTTCGAAAGACTTTGCGCATCCGCCACAACGGCGACGGCTGCGGGGATGGCTCGATCCCAAGTGACTTTCTGGGTGCGGAAGAGAAAGCGCAGAAAACCGCAGAACAGCGAGTAGTTCATCAGATAAAAATAGCTGATGGGCCGAACCCAAACGGGAAGCCTTCCTTTTTCCGATTTGTGATACGCCCAGAGGGAGAGAAAGGCGCCGAGAATCTGCAAAGCCAATAACACTTTGTATTGAAAAGAGTTAAGAGCCAGTGGAATGCACGTCCCGAATCCGATAAGTGCGAAGAAGGGCACGCACCAGCGCAGCACCTTGTGCCCCATGTAGGCGAAGGCGCGGAGACCGTAACGGGGATGAAGCAGCGAATGAGTTAATCCCAACGCTTGATAGCCGCCGGCGCCAATGCGGATTTTACGCACCATCTCCGCTCTTGCGCTTGCACATGCCGGCTCATACGCTTGCGCCAAAGGCTCAAATCGCACGTGATATCCCTTCTCAATCACACGCATGGAGAGCACGAAATCCTCCACCAATGTGGAAGGGGGAAGCTGTTCATACAGTTCCGTTCGTAAGGCGAAAATCCCTCCATTGCATCCGATTAAAAAGCCCAGTCGACTCTCGTTTTTCTTAATCCAACTCTCGTATTTCCAATATAAGCCTTCTCCGGAGACCCCGCCTTCGTTGCTTAAATTCAATTTACCGCTAACGCATCCGACGCGAGTATCCGAAAAGTGCCTCACCAGCTTTCGAATTGAATCCGGCGCATAGAGAGTATTGGCGTCCGACATCACGATGATGTCCGCATCCACATGTTGCATCAAATCGTTCACCACGGATATCTTGCCGCGTCTCTCAGGGAAGAGAAAGCAGCGCAGGCGCGGGTCCGTGCATTGCTTGAGGATGCCGGCGGTGTTGTCGCCCGAGCCGTCCGAGCCGATGAGGATTTCGAACCTGTCCGCCGGGTAATCGATTTGCCACGTGTTCTCCAGCTTGGCGCGGATAAATTGCTCTTCGTTGTAGGCTGCCACCACCATCGCCACGCGAGGCAGGTTGTTTTCATCCTCCGTTTTCCCAAGGGACTTGTTTCGTCCCGCAAGTTTCGCGAAGAGTGCGATCAACAAGGGAAACACAACATAGGCGTACAAAACCAGACCCCAGGCGAGCCAGAATAGAAGGATAAGGATGATCATAACGATTTCTCCCCGCCAACCCGCAGAATTGCAGGATCGGGCGGCGGAATAATAAAAAAAGATTAACGTGATAAATGCGATAGATGCGGGAAATCCCTCGCGAACCGGAACTCATGAGAAACAATGGGAATGCGGAAGGAAATGCTCGCCTCACATCAGTAAATTGCAATCACGAGATGGTTTGTGCAAAAGAATTCGGTAAAAAATACAGGTTTTTTATACTGTCAGCGGGAGGGGATTGCACCGGCGGCGGAGTGGGTGTATCTCTCAGTTGTCATGTCCAATAAGCAAACTAACGAATTCATGAAAATTCCAATATGAATAACGACTTTTTCCGCACCCTGCTTACTCCGAAAAAGACGGGCTCATCCAGGCTGAGGCGGATATCCCTCCAGCACCCTCAATACCGCGCGAACATTCGCGAAAGCCAACCTCCCTCCCTCCCTTTGAAAATCGGAACGTTCTCTCTACTCTATCTTGCGGTTTTAGCCGCCATCAGTTACGCGAATTACATGGGGCCGGAGGATTGGTGGTGGAGCTGTTTGAACGCCTACCTGCCCCAGTGGGCGTGGGCGGCGCCGGGGTTTATCCTCCTGCCGATTGCTCTCTGGAAGGCGAGGCGTGTGGCCTTTATGAGCGTGCTGGGGATGCTCTGGGTCTTCGGCCCGCTCATGGGCTTATGCTGGAATTTCCATCCTCCCCATGCGTCGAATTATCCCGGCGGAATCCCCATACGAATATTGACATATAATGTAAACCATCATTCCGATTCCGAAGGGGTTCTGGAGGAGATCGAGCGAAATCATCCGGATATCATTCTGTTGCAGGAGGCGAATGAGCGCGTGGATGGCGCTTATATCTCCTCATTGCGAAATTGGCATTTGGTCTTCCATCGGGATGGATGTCTAGCCATCACGCGATACCCTATTCTACAATCGGAATGGCGTGATATTCCTGGTTTTTCCGGTCGAGGGCAGTATATCCGAATGGAGTTGCTGGTGCATCATGAAAAAATTGTTGTTTACGATGTTCACTTGGACACTCCTCGAATCAGTCTCGCCGATTTAAGGACGCATTTCCTGACGAATATCCCGGAGTTCCAAAGTGATATTCAAAACAGGATATTGAAAGCCATGACTCTGGATGCCTCCTTGCTGCGTGAACGAGAGCCAATGATTGTCGCGGGGGACTTCAACTCACCGCCACAATCGCTGATTTGTCGCATTTTGGAGCATGGGCGTCTCCAGGACTCATTCAGCCTCGTGGGAAGAGGCTATGGATACACTTATGGCTACACGCTACGCCCCTACATTCCTTATATTCGCATCGATCATATCCTCACGGACCGGCGGGTTCATCCGATTCGTTGCTGGGTGGGATCCGGCAGGGCTTCGGATCATCGTGCGTTGATAGCCGATTTGGTCATTGATCCCCCATCTTAACCAATTTGAGTTTCAAAGCAGCGCCCAGTATCCGGGCTTCCTGTTTCCATTTGAAACCCCGGTAAAAAGTCAATAATGCGCCCTTGGTGTCTGAACGAGAATGAGAACATAAACCGGTATTTTCCATGGCGTGCACATTCTTACTTCATTGTGTATTTCCATAGTGGAAGAATACGTTTGTCTCAAGTTAACGGTAGGAGTGTATTATGGATTTTTGGCGAACGATTGCGGTCTTAAACTCTCGAAAGTGGCTGATCCTTTTCAGCGTGGCGCTTGCCACGCTTTTAACCTACGGAGCGACTCGCCTTGTGGGGAATAAGTGGATGGCGAACGTGAAGATGGTGTCCCCAGACATCTCCTCTCTGGCGAATGTATCCGATGGCTCCAATCCTCAGCCTCAGCCGGATTTCCCCGAAGCGAGGGATAAGGCCGCGATGTACACCGAGATCGCCAAGAGCCGGGAGGTTATTATGCCGGCTTTGAACGCCTTGAAAATGACCACAATGCCGCCGAATTTTCTGGATAACGTAGAGGTGGTGGCGACTAGCCCCACGAATTATGAATTGCACGTGACGGACACCTCCCCGAGCCGCGCGGAGGCGATGGCCAACGCCATCGCGGAGCAGTTCATCCACGTGAATCACAAAATCCAAAGTCAAAACGCCGCAAAGGTTGTCTCCCTTTTGCAAGCCCAGCTCAATGATGCGGATTCAAAAGTGAATATTTTGAGAAAGCAATATGACAACTATGCAAATAAGTACCGTCTTATCGGCACGCCTTCCAAGGATTTGATGGATGCGATCACCAAAGTCCAAACCGCTCGTGTGAGCCAGGAGGCCATTCAAAACAATATTTTGGAGTTGGAGGCGCAGATAAGCGTGCGTCAAAAGGAGCTGGACACGCTTCCGAAAACGCTCGCCGCCGCCGCAGCGCCTGCGCCGATGAACCCCGATATCCTGCAACTTCAGGGTCAGTTGGACGACGCGAACAACGCACTTACCATTTTGCGATCGCGCTACACCGATGCGAATCCTCAAGTTCAAAGCGCCATCAAGAAAAGAGATGTTATTAAAGCGCAACTGAATGATTTGAAGTCGCTTCAAACCGCCGCCGCCACCACCATGGCGAACCCCGCCTGGCTCTCCGCACAGCAAACGTTGGGTACCTTGCAACAACAATTGGCGGGTCTCCAGGCGCAATTGCCGCTCGCCACAGCCAATATCGCTCGCGCGGAGGCGGAATATAACCGCCATCGCGCAGGCAACAGCTATGCGGATAGCATCTGGCACCAACTCGACGCCCACTCCGAGCTCCGAGCCAATCTGGCATCCAGACTCTCCGTGGCGCGACTCGCCTTGGATGCCGCCGAGCGAGACAATCCGCTGGTGATCGTGGATAGATCCAGCGACTTTAACCCTCCCGTGGATACCAGCGCGCATCGAACCATAAAGCTTCTGTTGCTTGCGGTACTCTGTTCGTTCCTGGGGGTCTCCTCCGTGGTGGTCGCCTTGGATAGCATTGACCAACGGGTCAAAAATGTCTCGCAGATGGAGGGCTTGCTGCCGGGCAAGGTTCTTGCCGCCATCCCGCAGCCCTTGGAGGAAAAAAGTTACGCACAGTTGGCGCGCTCCACGGAACTGGACCCCCAATCGCTCTCCTCCGAGGCGTATCGTTTCCTTGGATTGCATCTTCTTAATTCGGGGGCTGATTCCGTCCGCTCCCTGATGGTTCTGTCTGCAAAGGCGGAGCAGGGGAGCACCACCACCGTCACCAATCTCGCCATCACGCTCGCGCAGTCAGGGAAGCGGGTGATTATCGTGGACGCCAACGTGCGAACGTCGGAGATGCACCAGGTTTTCGAAATTGAGAATGAATACGGTTTTACGGATGTCATGACATCTCCCACTCCTGAAAATCTGGACAAAGCTCTGCGCCCCACTTCCGTTCCGGGACTATGGATCATGACCAGCGGCGTATCCCCGCACAATCCGTGGGAACTGTTCCGATCCCCGAACCTTTTAGCGATCTCGGATATGCTCCATCAAAGGGCGGATTTCATATTATACGACACGCCATCCGCTTTGATTTTCACGGATGCACTGAATCTCGCCCCCGTGGTGGACGCCGCCTTCCTCTGCGTGCGGGCGCTGGAACCGTTGACGGGAGGCGAGCAAAGGCTGATACAGCTTCTGCAGGATTCGAATGTGAAGGTGCTCGGCAGCGTGATCAGCCATGTTCCCACCTCGGTGGTGGAGGGGTACCACAACTATCAGCACTATTACGGCCCATCTCTGGTGGCGTCCCGGCTGAGTCGGGAAAAGGCGAACTCCAAGGGATCGATTATAACCCCATTGATTGACATTCCCGGGGAAAGTCGCAACGGGCACGGCAATGGAAATGGGAAACAGTGATTATTTTCCCCAATACACGGAAAAATGAGATCAATATCACGTTATCGTAATCTATGGCTAATGACCATTCTTACGCTCGCAGTGCTGACGGTTGGCATGGTGAGCGCTCATGGATGGGCGCATTTGGGGGTGTGCATGCTCCTCGGAGCCATCGCCTATCCTCCCAGGGATCAGAACGACGAATCGGGGCGAGAGGCTGAAACGGCTCCACCCTTAAGCGAGGATGGGTTCCGGCGTATTCTAATCGTGGGTTCCGGGGACGTCGCGAAAACCTTGGCGAAAAGCCTGAAGGAGAGCGGGCAGGGATGTGTGGTGGGTTTCGTGGATGACGAACCCTTCGACGATTCGCCTTATCCCTATCTGGGGCGTCGTCACTCCATACTGGATGTGATCAAAACCCATCGCGTGGATGAAGTGATTCTCGCCTACGCCCCCACTTGGCAGCAGCAACTGATGGAGAGCGTGAGCGCCAATCCCACCGAGTTATCCGTTCGCGTGGTTCCCACGTTGTATGAATCGCTACTCTGCCCCGTCAAACTGAAAACACATCATGATATCGCATTGGTCCCCCTGGCGCCGCATATCCCCCTATGGCGGGAAAATATCAAGCGATTGCTTGATATCCTATTTACGACGATTCTTCTGATCCTAACTTCACCGATTTACCTCGCGGCGGCGCTCCTAATCCGAGTGACGAGCAGAGGTCCGATTATCTTCTCGCAGGAGCGGATTGGCAAAAACGGCAAACCGTTCCATGTGCTGAAGTTCCGCACCATGGTGCGGAATGCGGAGGAGGCCACCGGTCCGGTGCTCTCTTCAGGGAAAAAGGATCCAAGACTGACGGGCGTGGGAAGATGGCTGCGGGCGTTTCGGATCGATGAATTGCCGCAGTTGTGGAATGTGCTAAGAGGGGAGATGAGCTTGGTGGGGCCGAGGCCGGAACGTTCCGAGTTCGTGGCGGTGTATGAAAGCGAAATACCCGCCTATGCTTTGCGGCACAAGGTGAAACCCGGGATCACGGGTCTGGCGCAGGTGCATGGAGGATATCATACGGATGCAAGGGATAAGTTGCGTTACGACCTGATCTACGTGTCCAATTACTCCCTATCTTTGGATTTGCATATTCTTTTGAAGACGGTGATGGTGGTTTTGGGAGTGAATGGGTTCTAGTAGCCGGGTATCGGGGTTCGGGTATCGGGGTTCGGGTATCGGGGTTCGGGTATCGGGGTTCGGGTTTCGGGGTTCGGGTGTCGGGAAAACGGCCGGGTATCGGGTATGTCGGGATAACGGCCGGGTATGTCGGGGTTCGGGTATCGGGTATCGGGAAAACGGCCGGGTATGTCGGGGATGATGGCTTTTATCGTCCGTTATACCCGATATACCCGATATACCAGGCTCTTATCACCCGCCATACCCGGTATCCCCGATATACCCGATATACCCGGCTCTTATCACCCGCCATACCCGGTATACCCGATATACCCGAGTAAAGGAGCTTTTCCATGCAAAGTTACAGGGAGTTGGAGGTCTGGAAGCTTTCAATGCAACTGGCGCATGACGTTTATTTCTTGACCAATGATTTGCCGAAATCCGAATTATATTCTTTAACAAGCCAAATCCGCAGAGCGGTGGTATCCGTGTCAGCAAATATCGCTGAAGGATATGGAAGGAATAACAGAGGCGAGTACATACAATTTCTTGGGATAGCTACCGGCAGTTTATGTGAATTGGAAACATTACTATACCTAGCCGACGATCTCTATCAAATGAAAAGAGTAACTGAGTTGGTTGATATGTGCAGACGTATCGGACAAATGTTGAGAAAGCTGAAAGAATCGTTGAGATGATGTCGGGTGTGTCGGGTATGACGGGTATGACGGAGATATCGGGTATGACGGGGATATCGGGTGGGGAAAGCTTGACGGATAAACGATATATGATGGGTAGTATGTATATGAGAGATATGCCAAGTGTAATGGGGATTAAGAACATAACGATTTTTACGGATGTACGGTCCCGCTACACCCGTATACCCGCGTGTATGGACCCGATATACCCGGCTCTTATCCGCCCGACATACCCGACACACCCGATACACCCGACATACCCGCGCATTATCACACCCGATACACCCGATATACCCGGCTCTTATCCGCACGACATACCCGCTATACCCGTGCTTTCACACCCGATATACCCGGCTCTTATCCGCACGACATACCCGACATACCCGATATACCCGACATACCCGAGTCCGCAAATCAGGATAAAATAATCAATGCCAGATTTATTTGAAAACGCAAAACCTTATATCATAGAGCCGGAGGCGACGCCCTCGCGCCCTGCGCCGGGGATTTCAGCGATACTCTGGCTTTTTGTGATACTCATCCCTGCGGTTCTCGCCTATACGCTCGTGGAGGGGAGTGGCTCGCAGACGCTTGCGGCCACGATCGGCATCATCTGCCTATTCGCGATTCTTGCGCGTCCCTACATCGGCCTGATTCTCTTCATCGGATTGATCTTCATACGCCCGGAGGATCACTTTCCCGCGCTGATCGCCATGAGGCTGACCTTGGTGGTCGCCGTCGCCACGCTTGTGGCGACGTGGTTCAGCCTTTTCCTGAAAAAGGAGCGATTTGTGCGGACCCCTGTGAACCCCATGCTGCTGCTCTTCGGGGCGTGGGCTGTCTTCGGAGCGTTTCAATACGGACAGGGGACGACGGCGATCACCGATGTTTCCAAACTGATCCTAGTGGCGTTCCTGGTTGTTAACCTAATCCGCACTCCTGAGAAGTACAAATTCCTCATCAACACCCTGCTGGGGTTGATTACCTATATGGCGATCTACTCCATCTACCTTAATAGCCATGGGGATGCGTTGAATCGCGGCGGTATTCTGCAATCCCAATTGACAGGGATATTCGCCGACCCCAACGATCTCTCCTCCACTCTTGTGGCGGGGGGGGGGCGGG